>ENA-UOOI01000224-UOOI01000224.1-fermentation-metagenome-genome-assembly--contig:-NODE-224-length-72486-cov-3.992213_pt1 | contig 72486 bp, 58 predicted proteins | sample MGYA00245779_ERZ724027 | MGnify/ENA primary metagenome ERZ724027 (study PRJEB28704, sample SAMN03018318) | fermentation metagenome | biome: anthropogenic terrestrial biome; feature: soil; material...
ACGGGAGGTGTATAAAGATTATTTGAATTCGCCAGATTCAAATTTAAGTTTTACTCATCATTAAATAATGTTATTATCCGAAAGAAATTGCGTATCGCACATTATTTCACTATAAGGTCCGTCTTTAATAATAGTGTGGCCACTCGAGAAAACAACCGCCCTCTTAAAAATTCCTTTTACATATTCAAAATCATGGGTAGAACACAAAATTGTTTTACCTGATTTATTGAGGGCAATAATCAAATTTTTTAAAAATAGCTTTGTCTTTGGGTCAAGGCCATTCATCGGCTCATCCAGCGCAAGTATATCCGGATTCATCACAAGTACGCTTGCTATTGCGACTTTTCTTTTCTCTCCATCACTTAAATGATATGGCTGTCTATTCCTTAATTCGCTAATTTTTAACAATTCTAAAATGTCTTCAACCCTTTTATTTGTTTCTCCTTCCGGCATTCCCATCTGCCTAATGCCGAATGCAATTTCATCATATACATCAGGGCAAAATAATTGGGCTTCGGAATTTTGAAATACAAAGCCGATTCTTTTATGGAAAGTTTTGGAAAATATATTATCCTGTAATTTTTTTGAGGTTATCTCAACGCCGTCAAAAACATAAGTCCCTTTATCGGGGCTAATCAATCCATTGATTAGTTTTAAAAAAGTTGATTTTCCACTGCCGTTGGGCCCAATTAATGCTATAGATTCTCCTGAATCAATAACCAAATTTATATGTTTGAGCGCTTCTACTTTATCATTATAAAAAAAGGATACATCCTTAATCTCTATCATAAAATCACAACCTGTTAAAATAAAAATATGCAAACATTAGCGCAATATTAAATAATATACAGATAATATCATTAATACGAATTCCAAACTTTTTATATACTTTATACTCTCCTGTGAATCCTCTGCATTCCATTGCGCCATACATTTCCTCCGACATTTCCTTTGATTTTAGAAACATCGTTCCTAGAATTCCTGAAATGGGAGTATTCCTATTCTTACTTACTCCTATCGACCTCAATTTAAGTGAATATAGCATATTTAACGAAAATTCACCGAGGATAACTATATACTTCATCGCAATATCCAATGTAAAGATAAAAATATCCGGAACACGAAATATCTTTAATGCAGAAGTGGTATCATTCCATCTGGTAGTGCAGGATAGAATATTGACTGTTGTAACCGACATCAAAACTTTAAGAACAATCAAATAGCTATTATTCTTATTACCAGTTAAAATCGAAGGTATCAGAATAATAAGGGTAAATAGTGCAGCCAACATGCCCATCTTTAATATGTATTTGATTTCTTCCGCATTAAGCAAACTGACGATTAAAAGAAGAAATACACCCGTTGCTATAACAAAAAATATATTCCGCGAGAGTGAAACAAGTATGACTATTAGCAATGTTGATGATACTTTAACAGGCGCATTTATGCCAAATTTATTTGCCTTATCTTCTGTCTGTAGTCTAAACCTCGTCAGTGTATTCAAAATAGACAGGATGCTCTTATTAATAAAGGCATCCTTGTCCTTCTGAGGGATATAATCATCTTTTTCTAAAAGCCACTCAGGCATCGGTAACTTCCTCTCCATTTGCATTTATCAATTATATACTTTCATTATTATGCTTTCTATTACTTATTAGTTTAAACGTTATCAATATTATTGCAACTCCGGCTATGGCCGATAAAACATATCCTGCAATTTCAGGAACTCTATTCACTGAATAATCAGGCATCAGAGCGTTAAAACTAAGCCCGTTTTTCATCCCTTTGGGAATAAAACCCAAAGATTTACCGCTGGAAACAACAGAACCAATCTCCTCTGCTCCCCATTCACCCCATGCCGTCCCGGCGGCTAAAAGCCCAAGTGGTGATAAGCAGACCATTACTGCAATCAATGTATAAATGGGCTTCATATTTGTCTTAGAACCTTCATGAACGGTGCCCGGCGAAACCTTACTGATGAATCCGTAAACCCCATCTGTAATAACACCTTCTAAAACACCTGCAACTGCAAGGTGAGGTATTAACATCGCAGGAATCGATACTGAAAGCGGATAAGGGCAATAGAGCGGCATGCCGGCAGCATCCTTGAACAATAAAGGCTGAATCCCAAACTCTATTGCAGCAAACAATGCAGCAATATTTATCGCAATATATGAACCGATGAAGATGGCAATATATTCTCCTCTTTCAGTATTTATTTTGCCCTTAATAAATTTATAAATATAATATCCCGAAAATGGTATTATAAATGCCATATTAAAACAATTAGCACCAAATGCCAATATGCCCCCATCTCCAAATAAAAGGGCCTGTATTAAAAGGGCAATTGTGACTGAAATACATGCAGCCTCCGGTCCTATAAGCAGTGCCACCAGTGTAGCTCCAACGGCATGACCTGTCGTACCACCCGGAAGGGGAACATTGAACATCATCACCAAAAAAGAAAATGCCGCACCAACTCCCATAAGAGGTAATTTCTTTTTAGTTACTTCCCTCTTTACTTTTTTGACTGCTCTTGTCCAGATTGGAACCATCACCGCCCCCATAACCGCGCAAGTTGATGGACTTAAATAATTGTCTGGAATATGCATAATATAACCTCCTTAAAATTAAACAACCACAAAGACGAATTCCGTAAAACGGCATTCAACCTTCGTGGTTGTTTTAAGATTCTAAGCACATGAGTTTTTTTAACAAACAACAAGTGAATTTTCGTAATCCACATTTAACTAAGCTTTATATTAATACATATAATGCATATTGTCAATAAGTTAAACTTCAATTCGCAATATGAAATCAGGCATAAATGTGATTATGTTATTTTGAGCAACGGAAGTAAGTTAAAAAATGCTTTTTTATTGGTACCCGTAGCAATTTTTTATTTAACTTTTATTTCATTCCCTATCAATAATATTTTTGCCTTAATGTCCGCTCCCGGTTTGATGTTAAGCCTGAATTTTTTATTGACGGTAACAGTCAATGCAGCATTGCAGTTCTCCTTCAATATAGTAATACTTCCCGGCCCTGCCTTAACCACCTCAGGATTGCTGCTCTTTATTGTATATTGCGTGGGGTCAAGATACATGACGGCTTGGTGATCGTTCTCAATGAACGCGGCCTTTACTTTCACTTGCAATGTATCACCTGCTGCAACATTCCCTTGAGGTACTTCTAATGTAAAATAATCCGCCTTATGGTTTGCCATGAAATTGGTTTTTGACTGATAAATATCGAGTACATTAGTACATATATTAATATCATCAATCATCCTATTTTTAACTTCCTGTGCTATTTCGGAATCGCCGTCGATTTTTCGAAGCAGTTTTTCCAAATCCGATTTACATTTAATTATAATATTTACTTTAAATGTTTTATTGGAATACTCCTTAGAAATATGTTCCAGACATTTTTTATAATTTGAAGCTGACTTTATGGGCATTCCTCCAAAAGGCACATAAATCGTTTCCATTTTTCGCTCTATTTCACTAAATAGTTTCTCAAGTACATCTTTGGGGTCTGTTGTTGAGACCACAGCCTTTTTCTGGTACACTCCCTTATAGAGCTCATCGTCAAAACCATTCCCAATCATTCTTCTATATTCAAAAACAGCAGCACCTGAAGCCCCAAGTTCTCTTACAGCCTTTACCTCTTCGGATAAAATACCGCCTTTGGCGATGTTCTCGGCTCCAAGACCTATAACCATGTGAGTCTTGCCATATGTGAATTTTTTAGTTTCAACTATGTCATGTTTCAGCTTCTCCAAGTCATTTGTATAGATCATCGGCAATAGTTCATCTATATATCCCCTGCCAACCCAATCCTTTGGTTCCTGCATCTTTTCAGTCGGTCCGCTGTCGTATTGTGCTCCCACATCAGCGCTTACAAGGACTTCCGGCCTTATGGATTTTACCTCTGACGTAACGCGATATACAAAAGTATTGATAAAATCTGCTCTGAATTTGCACCAATCCGCCCATAATTCATGCTGGGGTGTAATGTTGATAGGATCGATACTGCTGCCTTTCGATTTCATATATAACTGCCTTGTATACTCATCATATCCAAAATCATCCGGAATCCCATCTTTTGCACTATTTGGCGCAGGATAACGAATATAATCCAACTGTATTCCGTCGATTTTATATTTCTTAACCAGTTCCTTATACAAATCGGATAGAAAATCCCTTACCTCCGGAAGTGCCGGATTGATATAATTAAAATAGGCATTGTAATCAGGTATATAATTGGCATTATTTCCAAACCGGCTGATAAGTGCCCATTCCGGTTTTTTCTCTATAACAGGGCCTTCGCCATTGACGCCGGCGAAAAAGTTTTCCACCCATGCATATATTTTTATATCATACTTTTTAGCTAAATCTACATAAGCTTTCAATACATCGAATCCATTATATATGGGATTCAAGCAGGTTAGCTTGTTTTCGGTCTTAAAAGCTGTATAACCGTTAAACCATGTTTCCAGATAAACGGTATTGATATTCATGGCATGCAGTCTTTGCAAAACATCATCCACTTCTTGTTCACTAGTTTCAAATGGTCTGATCCATACACCCCTCGTTTCAACAGTCCTGGATTCGGAATTCATAAAATACACTTCCTCTGTCATTTGCTCAAGCTCCTTCGACTTTGCAATCGCATCCCTCATTAAGTAACAACCATACAGGCGCTTTGCCTCCGAATATCTTGCTTGTATAGATGCCAGCTTATCCTGTACAGCGTTATAGGGAACATCCAAAAACAGTTTTTTCTCTTCTTCTATCCTTTTGCGGACTTCTTCTGCTTTAAACTCCATTTTTGTCAGGAAAGAATCCGGTGTATGCAGAATTACTACCTTCTTTTCGGCTTTGTTGACGACTACGGTCGCACCGATCAAATCATTGTTGGCCACTATGGACGATTTTGTTCCATGAGTCGATATGACGAGTCCTCCATCAGGAATAGGAGAATTGTTTCCTCCGGCTTTGAATATTTTCCCATCCGAGTTTACTGAAACTTCATATCCCCATTGGTTCGTTCCCGTCGTTTCACCATATGTACTATCGTAAACTATTGACTGATTTGCTCCTCTGAATCCCGGATACGGTTCGTTTTTACTATCATCCCATCCCTCGGGATTATCTTCCTTGGTTTTAGGATTAAAAGCATCATATGGTATCTCATATGCATTGTATATATATAAATTATCCAAAACCACTTCGATGGAATCCCCGACTCTAACACTGCTAATCAATTTTTTAATATCGCGGTACCCACTTTGAACTGATATTACAACCCCATTATCGGGAATTTGCGTATTCCCTGTAGTGGCATCAGGAGTGATATGCACTACTTTTCCATCTACTGCTGTAATCTCCATGCCCCATTCGTTTGTCTTTGTTGAAGTCCCGTACTCAGGAGTATATGCAATAACTGCCCCGGCCCCCCTTACAGTGTTGACACCCGTAATGGAAACAGTCATATTATTTACAAGAAAATATTTTTCAGGAAGAATTTTTAAATTTATATTCTTCAATTCAACTCTCTGTCCGATCTTCAATGTGTTTACTATCTCTTTGGCAGTGCCGGTTCCTGAAAGCACAGCACCGTTTTTGGGAATGTAAGTCCCATTGTCTCCATAACTGTTTTTCTCTAAAACAACATTATTGACAATGATTGCCTCTGATGTATCATTATAAAAGGAATCTGTATTTTCTCCGTACTCACTTGTGCAAACAGAGAGCTTATCTTCTTCCCTGGCCTGATTTACCACTACGGGATATATGCTCCCATCCTCCAGTTGTACAAATGGATCCTGTGCCGCAGATGGCAATTCTTCTGCATAGAGCTTCATACCTGGAGTAGTCGAAAAAATGAGTACCAATGCAATCAAAAATAAAAAAACACGTTTACCTACCATTTTAATTCCTCCATTATTTTAAATATTAATATTAGCCCTTTATCGCACTAACCACATGTCTCGTAAAATATTTTCACAGCAATAATGCAAAATTAATATCAATGGAACAATCACCTGGGGTACATATTCTTAATCTTTATACACCCACTACCTGTGTAGAGCTACATAGCATGCGCCATATATACCCGCATCATTTTCAAGGACTGCCTGTACAATTCTGGTGTGCTCGAAATATGAAGGCATTACTCTTTGTTTAAATCGCCTTTCAATTTCATCAAAAAAAGGCCGGCCTTGGGCAGAAATCCCGCCGCCTATTACTATAAGCCCAGGATCCAGCAGATAAGTAAGGCTTACAAGCCCTGAAACCAGATGATTTAAAAATTCATCATAAACACTGATTGCAAGTTTCTGACCTTCGCGAACTCTCTTCATAATTTCTTCCCCATCTATATGATCAACAGTATGACCATTCTTTTGAGATTGACAAATATATCTTCTTACGAAGGCCTGGGTGGATGCATATCTCTCAAAGCACCCACGTGAACCGCACGTACATGGCTCTCCATTTTCATTTATTATCATATGCCCTATTTCTCCGGCGCCACCTTTTATTCCCTTATATAGCTTTCCGTCTATTATAATTGCTCCGCCTATACCGGTGCCTATGGTTATGCATACAAAAGTCTGAACTCCCTTTGCGGCTCCTTTCCACATCTCACCTAATGCAGCAGCATTTGCATCATTTTCTACATATACTTTGAGTCCTGTCATATTTCCAATATCCATCGATAATCTTGCCCCACTATAATCCGGAAGATTGTCACATGCTGATACAACTATTCCGTTTTCGCTATCTACCTGTCCGGCCGTACTGATGCCTACGCTGCTTAAATCATACTTATCCTTAAGCTTTAATATTTTAGAAGACAATACCTTTGGTATATTTATCCTACAGTCCTCGCAAGGCGAAGCAATTTTATCCTTAAATAGTATATCTCCTGTATTAGTCACTGCAGCATATTTAATATATGTGCCTCCGATATCAAAACATATTATATTGCCCATATAAACTAATATCCTCCCCGTTTATTTGCCTTCCTGCACCAGTTGAACTTCAAGCCCCACCTCAAACATCCTGTTCCACGGCATATAACAATCGTTAATATTTATACTATAGTTGTCATATTCAAGCCTATCACCAACAAATTTTTCGAGCTCGGCTTTTACCATATGTGATACCTTCCCTCTCTTACCGTCTACCTTAAAGTAATTGTACCCCATTGATGGAAGTTTTTCTTTGGTGACCAACTGTCTTACAAAGCTACAATAACCTGCATCCTCTACATACCTCAACGCAAGAAAATCCAGATGTTTCTTGCTGTTTCCATAAATTTTGTATAACATACCCTGTGATATACAAGTTCCAAGAGTATTGGAACTTGTATTCCACCCCGCATATGCAGCAAGTTTATATAAAAGCTTTTTTTGCCTCATCATCTCAATAAGTTCAAGGTCTGCTCCATTGGCATATGCCGTATCGGCCACAACGCAGGGTTTTTTAACGGTGTTTACAACATAATCCATATATTCAATAAATTCAGGTATATTCTTTTCGACATCATAAATCCCGCTCCCTCCTGCATAGGACAAAGCCTCCCCCATCGTCTCACCTGGAGTATTTACCATAAGTATGATATCAGCTTCCGGCAGGCTGCTGCACAATATTCCACCCGCACATATTATCTGGTATTTTATACTCTCAAATAAGATCCTATCTTCAAATAGTGGATTCACAAAAGGCCCCTTAGTGCCGGAAAACCTGGTATATACTAACGGCCTGACAGCCTTGTCTTCGTTGATCATCCTGGCAAGGAGAGTGCATCCCACTTCATCGGCGCCGGGATACATATATATTTTAAGATTCAGGCGATTTTGAGATATATATTTCCTGACATATTGCTGGTCAATTGCAGTAAATCCATATGGCGATGAATCATCCTGTGGAATCACAAGAAAGTCGATAATATCCTTTTTTACATAATCGATTGCTCTCCTGTTAACCTCCCTGTTTACATTTCTCCTGTCTGTATAATCCTTTAGTATACTATCGGGCAGCTTATCTTTTATCCCCTTAAGTTCTTCAATTTCATTTCTGTCTGCTTTACCCAAGGCTATCCTGTGGTTTATATATCCTGTCCTGAATATCTCACGTCCATAATCTTCATAGTAGTCAGGCTCTTCATCAGCACTGGAGTATTGTGGGCAACGCATTATCAGATTAAACGCGAATATCTTAAGATTGGGGTTTAACCCTTTCAACTCCTTCAATATGCTAAGTCGGTCAATACAATCGCTTATACTGTATCCATGCAGTCTGGAAGGGACAATTCCGCCATATACCAGCATATCAACGGATATTATAGCTCCAGATACATCCCTAACGCTTTCCAGCAGCCATTTCCTGATTTTCGCCGTATCTGCCGGGAGTTTTTTATTCCCCAGTATATCCCGGGGAGGCTCAATCATCTCGTATTCAGTGGCAGATGCAAGGATTTGGGGAAAATTATAGTTACACGGCCTTTCATCAAGGGGTAAATATAATATCTTTTTCACATATATCGTCTCCAATTATTCTATAATGATCTGGTATTTTCTTCTTAACCTTTTATTGCCCCTGAGATCGCGCTGATATAGTATTTCTGGAACGTGAGGAATATGATTATTACCGGAATTATTGATATAACAGTGCCGGCAGCTATATACCCAAATTTATAGTTGAACTGCCCGTTTAAATATTTGAGCGCAGTTGCCAGCGGATATTTTTTTGGATCCTGGAGTATTATTATCGGCCACAGGAATGAGTTCCACTTGCCTATGAAATCAAATATAATAATTGTAGAAATTGATGGTTTTATTTCAGGAAGCATGATCTTGTACCAGATCATGATCTCCGATGCGCCGTCTATTTTTGCAGCATCCGTCAATTCTTTGGGTATCACAAGATATGATTGCCTGAGCAATATTATACTGAAGACAGATACTCCTGACGGCAGTATTACTCCCAAAAATGTGTTTAAAAGATGCAGTTTCACTATAGTGATATAATTGACCACCAACCCAGCAGCACATGGCAAAATCATTGTACTTATCAATGCTCCAAAGACAATATTCTTGCCGTAGAAATCCATGCATGCAAGTGGATATGCGCACAATGCTGAGAATATGACGTCGATTACAATCGAGCCAATTGTAATTATCACGGTATTCATAAAATATCGCGGAAGTGACATAAAGTTCATAACACCAATATAATTCACCAGCGATGGATTGTTGAAAAACTTCATATCATATATGTTCTGTCCCGACTTAAATGATGCATTTATAAGCCATAAGAATGGGCCGGCACATATAAGCGCAATAATTAGCAACAATAAATAAGTGGATATAACCGATATAACTTTCTTTATTTTTCTTCTACTTTTCAAATTTCTAGTCACTGTAGGTCATACCCCCTCTTTTGCCATATATAAATACTGCAATGCTTAATATCGTTGTTACAATAGAAAGCAACAATCCAATAGCAGCAGAATATCCAAAATTAAAATCGGTAAATGCCTTGGTATATGAGTAATAATTAGTAACAAGCGTGGCATTGTTCGGCCCTCCGCTTGTAAGGGCAAATACTATATCGAATACTCCAACTGCAGAAAGCAGCGAAATGAATGTGCAGAACCATACATATGGTTTCAACAAAGGTATTTTAATTTTAAAAAACGTTTTAAATTTGTTTGCCCCGTCGACCAATGCCGCTTCTTCTATCTCAGCAGGTATCGATTGGAGTCCTGCAAGGTAGAGCATCATATAATATCCAAGCCCCTGCCATAATGTTATAAACATAATTGATGGCATAGCCAAACTGGGATTTTGAAGATAGTAAATAGGCTCATTTATCCATCCGTGGGATATCATAAAACCATTGATTATTCCATCCGGATCGAAAAGGAAACCCCATATTATGGATACGGCGATCATTGAAGTTACAACAGGTATATAGAAAAGTGCCCTGAAAAATTTTATCCCCGGCAGTTTTCTATTTACAAGAATGGCAAGCAAAATAGACAGTATTTGTATCGGCGGCACGACAAGAACAAACGTAACGGAATTTTTAATTGAAATCCAGAATTCATTGTCATGGAGTGCCCTTGTAAAATTATCCCATCCTATGAATTTGGTCTGACCGACTATTGAATAATCATAAAATGCAAGCGGCAAACTATATATTATCGGATAAAATAGAAAAACAATAAGAAGTATTAAAGCTGGTGCCATAAATGCAAATGCAACCATTGTATCCTTTATTTTCTTATTTCTAAAAGTCATAATGATACTCCCTTTTCCCTTATCTTCAACAAATTGGATACTCTTTTACCTAAAGACATAGATATGCGATCTTTGTAAGCAACCCAGTATAAACGCCTAACTTAAATTGAAATAGTGTTTTTATAAAAACTGGATACCATTTTATGTTTTATGCACTGTAAAATTGGAGTATTACAGTGCATAAACTAAAATCTTACCCACAAAATTTGTGGTTTTAATCAATCCTTCTTATTTGCAAGTATTTCGTTAACCTTTTTCTCCGAGCTGTTCAATGCTTGCTGCAGATCGGTATTACCAAGAATCGATGCCTCATAAACCTTGTTTACTTCTGTAAATATGTTGCTTCCTTCCGCTAAACCAAGGGTAAAATCTGCCGTTTTGGGAAGTACATCCGCAGCAATCGATATAGCTTTCTTTTCTATAGTACTTGTATCGGATTTAAAGAAGGAATCCTCTGAAGCTTTTTTTGTTGACGGGAATATCGCTACTTTTTTGCAAAAGGCAAGCTGATTCGTATCGTTTGTAATATAGTTGGCAAAATCTATAGCACTCTTGTGGTTCTTGCTGGCTGCAGGGACTACGATATTCATAAGAGGATTGAGGCTTATTCCCGCTTTACCAACCATGGGCTGTGTAACCTCAACATTCTTATATATGTTCGGCGCTTCGTCCTTTATCCTCTTGATCGATTGTGTTCCCGAATTAATAATTGCAAGCTTTCCAGTCGAGAACTGCTTCAACATCTTGTCCCATACGCCCCAACCATCCTTTGGCAATATGCCATCATCAACTGCTTTTTTATACTTTTGCAACAGCGCCAGAGTTTCAGAAATATTAAATGTGGCCTTCGTCTTATCGTTATTTATTAATTGTATCCCTTCTTCAAATAATATCTGTGTAATATTACCAGGTATATACAAATAAGCTCCAGTTTTGTTCTTCATAGTTTTCGCCACATCGAACATTTCATCAAATGTTGTAGGAGGATTTTGTATTCCGGCCTTCTGGAATAAATCCTTGTTATATATCATTACTGTGGGGGCACCATACCAGGGGAATGCATATACGGAATTCCCGAGTTTCGTCGAATTATAAAGAGAAGGTATATATATACTCTTTTGTGCATCCGTTGCTTCCTTGTTAAGGTCTACAAGGGCATTTTTTCCTGCAAGCATAAGTGCCATGCTTGAATTCAAATTGACAACATCAGGTGAAGTTCCGCCTGCAGCAGATGTAATCAACTTGCTCTGAATAGCATCATAAGGTAAATCAGTCCATTGGATTGTTACATTTTTGTGTTCCTTTTGATACTGTGCAATCAAGCCATTGAAAAAATCTGTAAATGTCGGCTGCAAGGAGATTGTCCAGAACTTAAGTGTTACCGGCTTTTGCTCGTCAGCAGTAGTCGATGTCTTTGAAATATTGCCTCTGCCACATCCTAACAGAGTAGATGCTAATATTAATAACACCATAGTGACTGCCAAAATTCTAGCATTAAGCTTTTGCTTTAACATAAAACTTCCTCCTTATTTTTGGGATACATTGTTCTTATATTAAATGTTATTCTATATTAAATGAAAAATTCCTCCTTTTTTTCAAACTTTTTTGAACATTTATTACATTTTATCTCCTTTGATAAAATTAATTCTTGCTGAAGCTTTTTCAAGATCATATGAATCTACCATAATAAAAAGGGTAGAGCAATTTGCCCTACCCTCATGATATAGACTTATAAATAAAATACACAATCTGTTATTCACTCATAATGAGTTTATCAATGATGACTTTTGAAAAAAGTCGTCGCGAACGATACAAAGTCCGCGACGACGTGGCGGAGAGAGTGGGATTCGAACCCACGGTGCGGGTTACCCTGCACAACGGTTTTCGAGACCGTCACCATAGACCTCTCGGACACCTCTCCATAGAAAGCCATTAATTATTATACTAAATCCGAAGCCATAAATCAACAGGCTTATTTCTGCAATTACTGCACCAGAGTGCATATATCTTATATTTAAAAAGCATCTTTACTCACATCCTCTATTCTTACGGTATATTCTCCATCGACGGACTTAACTTTGACTTCGTCTCCTATTTTATGTTTATATATAGCCTTACCAAGAGGTGATTCTATGCTGATCTTGTTATTTAACGGATCGACCTCAACTGCCGTAACAATAAAGAACTTTTCCGTCTCATTGTCTTCTATAAATCTTATGGAAACAGTTTTATTCAGGCCGACTTCATCATCTTCTGTAGTATCCTTTATTATTTTTGCAGTTCTTATCAGTTTCTCAAGATAGCGTATCCTGCTTTCATTTTTTCCCCTTTCCCTTTTTGCAGATTTATACTCAAAGTTCTCGCTTAAATCTCCTTGCGCGCGGGCTTCTTTAACATCATCAAGTATTTTATATCTAAGTACTACTTTTCTGTATTCTATCTCTTTTTTCAGCTTGTCTATTGCCTCTTGTGTAAGATAATTGTTCATTTTACTGCCAGGCCTCCAATACAGTTATTACTTTACCTTTTTCTCTTATTTCTAAAATAGTCTTTTATAATAATACTGCACTCATCTTCCAGTATGCCCTTATGAACTTCAACTTTATGGCATAAGTGGGCATTGTTTATAACATCCATTATAGAGCCGCATGCTCCTGCTTTTAAGTCCGATGCGCCATATATCAGTCTTCTGATCCTCGATTGTACTATCGCTCCCGCGCACATCGGGCACGGCTCTATTGTAACATATAAATCACAGCCTGTAAGCCTCCAGTTGCCTATGGCTTCGGATGCCTTCTTTATTGCTATTATCTCAGCATGAGCGGTAGGATCCATTCTGTTCTCCCTTTCATTATGGGCTGAAGAGATAACCTTGCCATCTTTTATTATAACCGCCCCTACAGGGACTTCATCTTCTTTTGACGCCTTTTCTGCCTCGAGCAGTGCAAACCTCATAAAATCTTCATCGCTCTTCATACAATCCATATTATACGGCACCTCTCAAACTTTGTAAGCGACTTATCATGGTAATTAAAACAAGTTCAGGTTCAAACTCCGTAGGCCTGCTTGCTTTTACAGATGCATATTTTTATATTTGGATACACCTTTGCTTACTATATATTATTGCTGTTATTTTACACATATATTGCAGGGATCGGATTTCCCAAGTTTTATAACATCCTTAAGCTTACCCGATTTTACGGTTTTACTTCTTTTGAGCGTTGAACAATTTCTATCATAATGGTACGAGTGTCCGCCAGGAGTATAATAAACTATCCTGTCGTCCTGGCCTGTTGAACTCTGCGGTACAGGTTTTGCCTTTGAAGTCTGGCCCCCGCTGCCACTTACCCCTCCTTTTGAAGCGGCAGCATAACTTCCCGGGCTGCAGTTAAATGTAATATTCTTACCATCCGACATGCAGACAATAGTTCCATTTTCATCAGTTCTATATACTTTAATGCCCATGGCCCTTAACCTTTCCATTACGGATGCTGAAGGATGGCCATAATCGTTATCTTTCCCGACAGAGATAACCGCATATTTAGGTTTTACTTTGCTTATATATTCCCGGCTGCTTGAACTATCGGAGCCATGATGCCCGATTTTTATGACATCGGCCGATATGTCGAATCCTCTTGCCAGTATTTCATCTTCGGAAATTTTTTCAGCGTCGCCCTCAAATATGAATTTATTGGATCCATATACTATTTTTATGACAATAGAATAGTTGTTTAAATCGTCGTATTTGCTTCTATTGGGGGATAAAATCATACAGTTTGCGTCTCCAAGTTTAAATGAGCTTCCGGAGACCGGTTTAGTGATCTTTAATCCCTTACTTTTTATTGTACTTATCACATCACTAAAAGTTTTAGTATTTGTAGTCACCTCAGGCATATAAACTTTGGCCGTATCAAATGTTTTTATTATGGTATCCGCGCTTCCTATATGATCCTCATGGGGATGAGTCATAATAAAATAATCCAGCTTGGAAACATTCTGCTGCCTTAAATAATTTACTATTGTTTGTGCATCGCCATTGTTTCCGGCATCAATCAGCATATTTTTGCTATTCTGCTGTATAAGTATGCTGTCTGCCTGTCCCACATTTATATAGCTTATTTTAATATTACCGTTTGTCTTATTCCGATTCACGGATTCCGGTTTAACAGTATCCAAACTTGTTTTACCAGTTTGAGTCTTTTCTATATCTGTTTTATCCGTATTTTTGCTGTCTGCTTCACTTTTTATAGTGCTGCTTGCTTTAATATCATCCTGCTTTTGCGGTAAAGAATATGTCGATCCGCCGGAAAAGATAGCATACGCAGTCGAAAAAAACAGCAAATACACAATTAAAGCTATAACCATATTCAATGGTTTTCTTCTTCTAAAACCCAGCGGAAATAAATTTGGCCTTTTATCCACTACTTTCTTTTTCCTGTGAACCAGATAGCATATAATGGCCCCGGCATAAGGAACCAACAGTCCCACAGCCGTCCAGATATAAGGATTGCTTTTATATTTCTGCGAATGATAATATGTAAAATATGCCGATGCAATATAAATAAAAAACATAATAAAATTCAAAGTCGTCATCCCCTTTAGATATTTTATTCTATGAAAATAACTTATTTCCCTTCAATAAATATTCAGGATAACTTATTCATATATTTTTTTGTAGAAATATCCTTTAGAAAATCACTTATTATCATTTTTATAAAATAGTTTAATTTTTTCTTAAAAAATTTGTGTTTTCATAGAACAAAATATGTGATTTATACGTCTATAATATATAAAAAGATACATGAAATATTATTCAGGTTATGGGGGGACTATTTATGAAAATTAAAAATTCTTTTAATAATATTTCAGGATTAATTTATTCCATAGGACTATCATTACTTATATTTCTTCCTGTAATTCTGTTTGATTTTTTATATAATTTTTTTAAAAAAATATAGCAAAAGTCTGCCACAGACCTAAGATCTTCGATGTGGAAGCCGCGATTTTTAGGCAGCAAAGTTTTATGCTTTTATAAAAAATAAGTTGTAAACATTTGCGGCTTTATATGTTTACAACTTATCTAAATAAAAGTTAATAAAGGGGACAAGCCACATTACACTATTTTGTCATAATAATATTCATTGATAACCTTGTCCAGTTCTTTGCTGACTTTTATTACTTCACGATCAGTCATTAGTTTGCTTGTTAATAATTTTTTTAAAATGTTCCTCAGAAGTTCTGTTCTTTCTTCCAGATTGTTCTCCAATATTGTTCCCCCCTATGTAGGGCTAATTATATCATATTATTTTGAAGAATATGTTAAAAAAGTAATATTTGTGTTATTCTCTATCAAAAAAATATATATATTTGCCCTTCAGCTAAATTTAATTTGTTGTACCGGTTTGGTTTGATCCCCATTATCAAGCTTAACCGGTGCAATAGGTTAAATAGTAGAGTAACAATTGCTCTGCCGTTAAAGAATATAAATATAAAGCCCTGAATATGTTGACATTCAGGGCTTTATATTGGTGCGCCTGAGATGAATCGAACATCCGACACACGGTTTAGGAAACCGTTGCTCTATCCCCTGAGCTACAGGCGCAAACTCATAATATTTTTTTGACACTTATAAATTATACTCACATTGCTTCCAGTTGTCAAACAAATTTTAGAGCCCAAAGATACAGATGCCTGCTTTTCATGCGCCCTCGGAGACGCGCTTTCAGTCGGTAATCGGAATTACTCTACACTTATAAGCTTTCCACCTTCATTTGCGGATTTAATTTCTGCTTCGGCAATTTTTATTGTCTCCATTGCACTTTGTGGAGGTGCGATTTCATTTGAAGTATTATTTATTATGGATTCATAGAAGAATTTCATTTCTTTATAGTATGCGCTTTCCTTTTCTATATTCGGGGTAAAGCCCTTTTCATTATGAGGGTTTACTTTCAAAGCTCCTCTTTCAAAGACAATGTTGGCTTTTTCAAATGCAACCCTGTAAGACGCCTCAAATCCAAAATCCCCGTTCAATGTCCAATCATCCTGTGCAGTTACGATTTTCCGGTCATCATAAATATAATTGGTAGATACAATATCAAAGCCGCTGCCCTTTATGACTTTTTTACCAAATGTTGAAACCGATAAGGGCATTCCAAACAGCCAGTTTATCTCATCAACGTCGTGTATATGCTGATCAAGAAGGGCTCCGCCGCTTAGCTCTCCTTTCAACAACCAGTTTCCATAGGACCAGCTCGGTGTTGAGCCCCCTCTGAAGAAATAAGCTTCATTTACATTTCCATATTTTTTGCTGTCAACACATTCTTTCAGGTACTCATATCCAGGCCAGAATCTCAGGCAATGCCCAATCATAAGCCTCTTTCCATTTTTGTTTGCAGCATCGATCATCTCTTTGCATTCATTGCGATTTAATGCCATAGGTTTTTCACAAAATACATTGAGACCTTTATTGAGAGCTTTTACAGAAGCTTTTGCATGCAAATATGTAGGAAGGGCTATATCTACGCAATCAATATCTTCTTTATCCAGCATTTCGTCGATATCTGTATACAGATGATATTTTGAAAAATCATACTTGCTATTTCCTACATTAAGGTTTCCCTTTATAAATATGCCCTTGAACTTGTCCGGATCTATATCGCATATGGCCGCAAGCTTTACAGGGAATCCCTCCTTTTCAAAACGTATATAATTATCAAGGTGCCCCCTTCCCATAAAACCTATACCTATTAATCCTGCCTTTAACATCCTAAATCCTCCCTTTTTTCCTTTCAAGTATTTTATCCATAGATAAAGATGTATTAATTACTACCTGATTTTCATTATCATTTTTATACGGGCTCATTTCAGCGGTTACATAGTCTGTATACCCGATCTCCTTGAGAGCTTTTACAACTTCTGCAAAATTTACATCCCCCTCTAAAAGATCTACAAAGCCCCCTATATTGCCTGCATTTCTTCTGAAGTCCTTAAAATGTACTTTTTTAATCCTTTTACCCAATATCCTTATCCATTGCTCAGGATAACCTGTATATATTACATTTCCCACATCGAAATAAACTCCTACAAAATCGCTCCCGATCTTGTCTATAAAATCCCTCGTTTCAAGTGGAGACAGCAGGAATTTATTCCATACATTTTCTATTCCTATGGCGATGTTGCATTTTTCGGCATCATCTTTTAAATCGTTTATCGCCTCCAATGACAAATCATACGCCCTGTCATAGCTTACAACTTCTGCACCCGGGATAAAGTCGACACCTACCGCACCGGGAACGACAAGTATCGTATCGGCGCCTAAAGTCGCTGCAAATTCCAGCTGTTTTTTAGCTATATATTTAGCCTTTTCCCTGATACTTTTATCGCTGCTTGTAAACGAGTATTTCCAGTACAATCCTGTGGCAAAGCTGGGAAGCTCTATGCCAACTTCCTTCGCAAAACTTTTAATATCCAAAAGTTCCCTTTCGCTGCATTCAAGTCCAAGCTCCCCGCTTTCATTAAGGGCAAGCTCTATTCCCTCATAACCTGCTTCTTTTGCAGCAAGTATGCATTTTTTTATGGGTGTACCTTCTTTAAACGACCAGATGTTAACAGCTTTTTTCATAGCTTTTCCTCCTATGAAATAATTTAGTATTTTTATCAATATTATTATAATACAATATTATTATAATGTATTTAAATAATTGTGCACTAAATTTGCATAATTTTAAAAAATATTTATCGGCAGATTGCCTGATGGTTTTATTTCGCCGTCCAGCACTTTCAAAACACTCGAGACTGAATTCGGTGTATATTCGTATGTACATACACATGTGGAAATGCCATGGATGGACAGCAAATCATAAGGACTCCTTAAAATTACCGCGATTACATTCTTGTTGCATTTCTTTATTTTATCTATCAGCTCAAGCTGCCCCGGATTGGAGTTGGCATTATATGTACCTATTACTACTCTAAAAGCATCTTTGCACTCGGCTGAAATTTTCTGAATCAAATCCATTTCCGGATTTAATGGTATTATAAAAGCTTTTCCTCCAAATTTTTCTTTTACAGCATATGAAAAAGCATACTTCCTTTTTTCCTCGTCTTCAACGCCTGTCAGGCTCAGAGGTTCAGGAGCGATGGAAACAATCCCATCGCCCTTCAATGGTATGAGATTGTTGTCGTCTTTTACAAGAGTAATACTTTTTTGGCTGATTTCCCTCGAGAAATTTAGATATACCGAATTTTCTAAGCTGGCTTCAGCTTTTTTTATATCTGGGAACGGATTTTTCAATATATTATACTTGTTTTTCATGTCAACTATCCTTTGTACTGAATCGTCGATTCTATCCTCCGCAATATCGCCTTTTAAAACCGCATTTTTAATGGCATCTATGCTTTTTATCTGCACATCGAGATGATGGGATATACATATCATATCTGCCCCCGCTTTTACCGCCATTACCGACGCTTTTTCAATCCCATAATTCCTGGCGATCGCATCCATTTCCATACAATCGGTTATAATAATACCTTTGAAATTCATTTCTTCTCTTAAAAGCCTGGTAAGAATATTATAAGATAAAGTCGCAGGAAGTCCTTTATCCTCCAGAGCGGTATAAACTATATGAGCCGTCATTATCCCGTCGACCCCTGCATTAACTGCTTTCCGGAAAGGATAAAGCTCAACTTTATTCAGCCTATCCATGCCATATGAGATATAAGGCATAGATAAATGTGTATCTGCAGATGTATCACCATGCCCCGGGAAATGCTTCGCGGCGGATAGAACATTTCTGCTTTGAATGCCCTTTATAAAATCCACCCCCAACGAAGCAACTTTTAGAGGATTATCGCCATATGATCTGGTACCTATTATGGGATTTTCAGGATTGCAGTTCACATCAAGCACAGGCGCAATATCCAAATTTATCCCCATATTGCGCAGCACTTCCCCTATTATCCGCCCCTCTTCAAAAGTACCGCCTTTGATATTTGCTGCTCCAAAGGCCATATTCCCTGGAAAAAAAGCTGCTCCCTCTTTGATCCTTGAAACCATTCCGCCTTCCTGATCCATACCGATAAATGCCGGTATCCCCATATTTTCTATCATATTTTCCTGAATGTCATGTGTAAGACTAACCGTTTCTCGAATCGAACCTATATTCCGTCCGAATAAATCTATATTTCCGACGTTATATTCCCGCACCAATCTCATAAAATGGTCATCGAAATATTTCGATGGGAAACCCGCCATAATCATCTGACCTATTTTTTCATCAAGGCTCAATTTTTTTATATCCATCTCTAATAACCTCCAAATTATCAGGTTGAATCCATAACCATAGGATAAATCAAAATTACTTGAAGAATATTATTTCGTTAATACTCTTATCTCCCTGCAACTATCTGCCAAAAAGAATTTGATCTGTGCACATTCACGTCCCGTTTTATTTTCTCCTTCTGCAAAAGCAGAAAATCTTATGCTGTCATTTCTGACCATGCAGGGAGAGCCTGTTATTATAATTACTTTTTTATCATCAGAAATATTTACTTCACACCCGTTGATCACATCGGGCAATTTTTTTATGGCAAGGCCTCCCATCATACATATTTCAACCTTCGTTATGTCTGTATCCGCAGCGTAATCGGGACTTAATGTATTGGTCATGACAATATCTAAAATATTCTTATCTGCATCTATATTCTTCATACATATTGAACCCAAACCAAATGCACCATATCTAAAAAGTACCACTCCATCTGCGCCTATTTCATCTATAGAGTAAATGGTATCGCATAGGTCACCGGTTTTATCTGTGGAATAAGCCTGAATTCCGGCAAGCACCCTGTCCTTTCCAAATATGCTCCTCGCATTTTCATAAAGCTTGCTTACCCATTGGGGTGATTTTTTAAAATCATTCCAATATGTCATCGGTATAATAAAATCATATATGGATGATGCATCTTTATAATTCTGACCATACTCCACATCCGCAAATGTATTCGAATTTTCCTGCGCTGCCAAAAAATTGGAATCATATGCTCCCCAAGGCACAAGGCTTGCGGAATATTTTATCTCAGGGTCCATCCCCTTTACGATGTCTCTGATTTCCCTTGCAAAAGAATTTACGGCATCTTTTCTAAGATTTATCCAATCCCTAATATCCTTATCTCCATTATCATACGCTTCAAATATGGACTTCATATCTTTTTCTATATAAAATGTCTTGTCCATAAATTCTTTTACTCTCTTCATATTTATTCCAAGCGCCTTTGCCCTTGAGACTTCATTTCTTTCATTAAAGCAGATTTCAGCATCCATATATCTTATATAGTCGACATGTATGCCATCCACATCGTAATTTCTTATTACTTCACATATAAGTTTTTTAACATATTCCCTGTAGGGTATTGACAAAAGAGATACCCTTTTCCCACTCTCGTCAGCCCTTCCATCTATATATCGCATAGCATCGTCCGGATGATTATGCGCCCATTGCATGTCGGAGTTTATCACAAACCATGCATGAACCCGCAGATTCTTTTTGTGAGCCTCTTCAACGATATTTTTTAATATATCCCTGTCAGGATGAGCTACTGAAAGGGCTATTTCGCTGTTATAACCGACAGAACCACTTTCTCCATCTACAAGCAAGAATATATCTGTAAAACCGTATCGTTTCATCTGCCCCGTTATTATTTTCGCACCGTCCGGACCGTTGTTATAAACAGTGCTACCCCATAGCCAGGCACCTTTAACTTTAAAAGTGTTTATTTTTCCGTTTCCCAACAGATGATGATCCAATGAACGCTTTGCCGCCCATAAAAAACCATGTACAAGCATCCTTTCAAGTCCGGGAGTAGATTCCGGATGAAAACTAAAAAGAACACATCTCCCCTTCCCATATCCAGATACGGTTATGGCTGACGAACCGGGCATTATGCCTCTCGCGGCATCTTTATTTTGATGCACATCGCTTATATATGCTGCAAGATCAATATATGGAGGTATATCATCATCTTTTGCAGGTATAAGAAGAGGCCCGTTTTCATAGTTCACTGTTATTGCCCCTGAATAACCCTGCATTACCGGATGATCCGAATCCATAACTTTTACCTGAACATCCCCCGATCCCCTATCCCAGTGCATTATATCTAAAGCTTCTGCATTTACAAGCATAACTTTCGATGTGGGATCATTGTACCCCCGGGCTGCCAAGAATGCACCTGCACATATTCCAACATATCCTCCTCCATTTTTAACAAAGCTTTCGATTTCATTGCATCCTTCTTTGCCAAGGGCCTCAGCTATTCCTGTCGCTCTTCCTCCTGGAACTACAATTGCATCGAAACCATGCAATTTTCCATCCAAAATTTCTCCAGTCGTGATCTGCCGTGCATTTATGCCATAAGCCTCGAAGACATCAATTATTCTGCCACAACTGTTTTGTGAAGTCGCTCCCACAACATATAGAACTGCTGTATTCATACAATTTGTTCCCTCCTTCATGCCTGCATTTATTTATCGCCATGTTGAATCACGAATAAAAGCACATCCCTTGGGCTCATATTGTTTATATGATACAAAGGGTGTGCCCATTTATTAATACTTGTTATATACTCTTACTTCAGAATACTTGTTTGTCACATAGAATCTTACCTGTGCCGGTTCACGCCCCGTATCATTTTTCCCGTCAATGACAACTGATAGTTTTAATGTGCCGTTTTGAGGTATACACGGCATTCCTGTTATCGTGACCATCTTTCCATCATCTGATAGTTTAATCTGACAGCCATCGATATTCCCCAGTACCTTCCTTGCTGTAATGCCGCCCTTCATATCTATCTCAACCTTTGTAATATCCACATTGGCGGAATTATCAGGGTTCAATGGGTCGGTCATTGTTATATCCATGATATTTTCCTTGCATCCCTTACCCTTTATATCAATGGAACTTAAACCAAATGTACCATATCTGAAAAGTGCAATCCCCTCTCCGCTGCTTTCCCTTATATAATTAACTGTATCGCAAAGGTCCGCACTCTTTGTCGGCGAGTATGCCTGAAGACCTGCTATTACCCTGTTCCTTCCAAATATATTTACCGTATTTTTATATAAAGCATCGGCCCATTGTGGCGATTTTCCATAATCATTCCAGTAAAGCATCGGAACTACAAAATCGTAAATTTTTGCTGCGTCGCTGTAATCCTGCCCGTAATGCACCTCGGCGAATGTTTTCGAGTCATTTTGAGCCACAAGAAATGTCGCATCATAGGCCCCTTCCGGCATTAAGCTTGCGGAATACTTTATTTTGGGCCTGACCGATTTTACAATATCCTTAATCTCACCGGCAAATGAGTCCACAGCATTCCTCCTGAGATTTACCCAGCCGACGACATCTTTATCACCACGGTCATAAGATTCAAAAATCGCCTTGCCGTCGCTATCCGTGTTATAGTATGTCTGATTAATCACATCCCTGACATTGTCTACATTTATCCCGGCATCTTTTGCCTTTGCAATCTCATAGTTTTCATTAAAACCATATGCGATATGGGGATATCTTATATAATCGAGTTGGATACCGTCTATATCATAATTTTGCACAACTTCCCTTATGAGATTTTCAGTATATTCTCTGTATGCAGGCGAAAGCGGCGATATTCTATTTTTGCTAGGGTCCGGTCCCTTTGTAATGTGTACCATCATATCTTCCGGATGAACCGCGGCCCATGCAGCATCACAATCTATACAAAACCAGGCATGAACCTTAATTCCCTTTTTATGGGCTTCATCTATAACTTCCTGTAATACATCCCTATCCGTATGGGCAACCTTAAGAGCTGTTTTACTGTCATATCCTACAGCACCACTTGTGCCTTTTACAAGCAGGAAAATATCCGTAAATCCATATTGTTTCATCTGATCAGTTACTGTTTTTGCACCATTTGCCCCTTGATTGTATACAGTACTTCCCCAGAGCCATACCCCCTTGGTTTTCGTATCCTTTGTTTCGCCGGACTTCACAGAAAATTCGCCGGAATCGGATTTTGCCGCCCATAACAACCCCTGGACTGTCATTTTCTCAAGCCCTTCTGTCATTTCTGGATTGAAGCTGAAAAGTATGCATCTTCCTTATATCTCCTCCATATTTATATTATTTTTTAACATTCTCGAATCGGCTTTTATCAGCACATATTTCAGGTTATCTATCCATTTTATTCTTTATAAAATCTTTATCCTCGATTTGTATCTTGCAAGCAGTTTTTTATTGAATGCATCTCCCTCATCAGTATTGGCACTCATGAATACAGGAGGAGTAATCCCCGTATCAAGTAACTTTCCCACGATATTTGTGATAATCGTATTTACAATGAGTGTGCATGCAATAGTGGATGTAGGTCCCACTTTCTGGTTGAAACCTTCATACTCCACGCAAGCATCCCCGGGTATGCCACAGTTGTCTATACAAAAATCCACAACTTCATAGAGCTTTTTCCCGCTTTTATGTCTCGATTCAACTCCTCTCGAATGCTTAAGGGAAGTAAGAGCTATCGTTACAATTCCTTTATCCCTAGCTTTCAGCGCCATTTCAATAACGGCATTATTCCGACCTGAATTCGATATCAGGAAAAGTGCATCACCCTTTGATGCTCCGCTCTCATCGAGCAGTATCTCGCCCAAACCGTCCATCCTTTCGATCAAAGTGCTCTTATACGCTCCTTCATGCAGCATTAAAGACGGTTCAAGGATCGGATAAATAGAAACCAGACCTCCTGCCCGGTAAAAAGGTTCCTCGCATATCAAATGTGAATGCCCTGTACCAAAGAAGTAAAGCATTTTCCCGTTTTTAATTGTCTTTGCGCATATATCCGATACTTTTTCAATAACATCTGACTGCGTATTCATAATTTCATCTATAATATTCCTGATGAAACCAGCATAATTCCAGTTCATTTAAATACCTCCATTTGCAATATCGAGTATTATTTTGCTTGCGAGTTCTATCTTAAAATAGAAACTATCGGCAAGCGCATATTCTTCCTCAGTATGTGAATTTTCCCCTTCCAGACCAAGCCCATCTAAAACAGGTATGCCCTTACAGGCTGCGAAGGAAACATCTCCTCCTCCGCCTGTCTTTCTTCCAACTAAATCCCTTCCGAGCTTTAATGCTTCATATTTTGCTATATTAAATAACTCGCCGCTTTTTATATCCTGTTTAAGAGGAGGCCTGTCCGACAGAAAACTGAGTACCGTTGTAGTTCCTTCAACGAATGGTTCACGTGTGATTTTTTGAACAGCTTTTTTTAACGGTATTTCATCTTCCATGTCAAAATATCTTATCTCGCCTCTTGCCTGTGCATGGCCTGCTACAATGTTTATCCCTTCGCCTCCGGTTATTGTCCCTATATTTACAGTTATCTCCTTTCCCTTATCATAAAGAGAATACAGACTGCATATTTTATGGGCCAATTCATTTATGGCACTTTTCCCCTTTTCATAATTCACTCCAGAATGGGCGCTTAAACCCCTTACGTCCAGAACAAAACTCATGATACCCTTTCTTTCGGTGGTAAGAGTTCCAGGTTTTGCCGATTCAAACGATAGACCTGCCACACAATTTTGAGCTATACTCTGAATTTTGCCTTTGCTATAATTAGAACCTATTTCTTCATCAGAATTTAAAAATACTACAATTTCAGTATCCTTCGGCAGCATATTCATTACATTTTTGACTGCGTAAAGAAGAACTACGATCCCTCCTTTCATATCCAGGACTCCAGGTCCGCAAAGAATATCACCTTTTTTTATAAAAGGCCTTACGGCTGCAGTACCGGTTTTAAATACAGTATCCATATGGCCGAGTAACAGTATTTTCCGCCTTCCAGACCCAAAAGTACATTGAAGGCAGTCCCCGGTATTTTTCATGGCTATCCTCTTTGTATACATGCCCGCCAGTTTAAATTCCCTCTCAACGCGATCCACAAACCGGTCGACATCGGCCTTATCATGGCTCCCGCTGTCCATATTTACAAAATCTCCTAACAATCTAAAAGCATTATCTATATTGATTTCCATAAATATCCTCCGATGATTTATAAATTTTCGACTGCTGAAAAAAGCTTCCCCTCTCCATCCTTTTCAAACGGACATGCAATTGTCTCATAACATATACTTGAGAAATCACTTTCAGGAGGAAGATAGCCGAAATATCCTCCACAATATCCGAGCAGAAAAACAGTATCGCACCCATATTTCATTTTTAAAATATCTTTTATTCTTTCTCCGGTACTATAATAAATTTCAAACGGAATCCCAATAAATGCAATCCTACCCATTAAAGCATATTGTATTTCAACTTTTTTGAAATAATCGTTTCCCATTTTCACAATGCCGAAAATGTTGTCGAAGTTTTTATCAGGCCGGTTAAGTATGAGAAGGGCTGATTCCATATCCCTCTTTAATCTCATATCCCCGATTTTAGAAATATGTCTTTTTATCTCATCTCTTTTGGCATCTTTCTCACTATCTGTAAGATTCCTCTTATATTTAAGTAAAAACCCAGTCTTTTTGAATAGAATATCATCAGCACTTAACTTGTTATAATCACATGCACTCAATATTTGATCTGCAAATATAGCTCCAAGCCTGTTCACTTCTGCAAAAGAAGCGTCTTTTCTATAAAATCTCGTACTTATGTCGCCTGCAGCTCCGTTGGCATACAGCAAATTGAACATTCCCCTTTTACATAAAGCATCTTGCAGGCCATAAACCATATCCTTTGAATATAGCAAATTGTTTTCATTGAGTACTGTCATATGGCAGGGAAAATTTATGAGCATGGTATTATAACCATTCCTCTTTATTTTAAGGATGGTGCACTTTATTCCCTCATCATTTTCTTCAATTTTGTGGATATTTCTTTTAGACGCAATGCCATAGATATTCATTGTATTCGATAGTATAACCGAATCTTTAGCATCCCCCATCGCCATTATAAAAGCATCCCTGCATCTTGAAGCTATAAAATCGCAATACTCTTCATCGTAAGTTTTTCTTCCATAGAAGACAGTTGAAGGTCCGCTATGAGTATGTGTTGCAAAAACAAATATACAGCCCATGCCAATGCTTTTATCAAAATCTGAAATTGCTTTTTTTATTTTGTAACTTAAGATTTCATCGACACCGAGGATATCCATTGAAATCAATACCAGCTTTTTGCCGGCGCATTGAAATATCAGACAGCTTGCATAAAGTTCATCGTGAACTCCCATGGATTTCTGCTCTCTCTTATCATATCCTGCAAGATACATGGACTTTTCCGGCGTTATTAACATTCTTGAATATCCGCTTTTTAAAATCATTTTAATACACCTGCCAGTTAACGAGAAGTTTCCAGTATTTTATATTGTTCCATTAAGTTTTGCCCTAATGTCTTATTTATCCTGATATCCGTCTGCCCATAGGATAGTATGAGGGCTGCTATTTCAGGTGGTATAGATGGGATAACAAGTTCGTAATCTTCCAGCCCCATGGAATCCAGTTTATTATTTACTATATCAAAAATCTTTTCGCCGGATTTGAATACTCCACCTGAAAGCCCGATCCTTATAAATTGTTTATCTAAATCCAGCGCTGAATGTACAGTCAAAATCGATTTTGCGATATGCAAAGTTGCCTCATCGATTATGCTCGCAGCTATCTCATCTCCTTCATAAAGGAGCTTGAATACGCATTTCGCCGCACCTGCAATTAATGTGTTGGATTTGCTTGGATCTTTATATATCAGGCGTATGATATCCCTCATTGCATCCAAAGAATAGAAATTCATTATTTCATCTTCAAATCTGTTTTTGGGTATTATTCCGTCATATGACATTACAGCATAATTGATTGCTTTTCTCCCTATGGCATAACCTGAGCCTTCGTCACCTATAAGATATCCCCATCCCCCGCACTTTTTCCATTTTCCGTCTTCACATATGCCAACCGTCACTTCACCGGTACCGGAAATCGATATAATGCCTGATTCCCCATACGTTATGCTATACCACGCTATATAAGCATCATTGTTGACATTTATTTGATCCACATCTATACAGTTCTTGAGGAAATTCCATATCCTCTCATTCTTCGAAAAAAGCTCTATACCCGCATATCCGAAGAAAGCGCTATGAATCTTGCTATAGATTTCGAGGCCTGCATTTTTAAGTGCATACGCTGTACTCTGCATTATAGAGCATTGTGCTATATCATAACCACATGAGAGAAAATTGGAAGGGCCTCCTATGCCGCATGAGAGTATTTTACCGTCCTCATCGGCTATAACGCATTTCGTCTTAGTTCCGCCACAATCATATCCTGCAAAAATTTTCATATGTTCCACCCTTTCTTCAAGCCTTAAGTGATCCAGCAGTCAAACCGGATACAAAATATCTCTGTAAAAATATATAAATGATAATTATCGGTATCGTTGCCATAGTCATCCCGGCGGTCAAAAGCCCCCACTGGGTTACATTGAGACCTCTGAACATAGTCAGGGCAACCTGGAGAGTTTTCATCTTAATATCAGTCGTTATAATAAGAGGCCAGAAAAATTCATCCCATGCCCACATGGATTTTAGTATCGCCATAGTACCAAAGGCCGGTATCGACAAAGGTATGATTATCGAAAAATATATTCTAAAATCAGAGTATCCATCCATCTTAGCCGCTTCTTCAAGCTCATAGGGTATTGTCTGAAAATATTGTTTAAACATATAAACTCCAAATCCTGAAGCTATGGACGGAGTAATTAACCCCTGGTAAGTATTTATCCATCTCAAATTTTTCATGATCAAGAACATCGGCACAACAACCACATAAAATGGTATCATAAGCGTTATAAGCGCTAAATAAAAAAATATTTTTCGCCCCAAAAACCTTTTTCTCGCGAGTACATACCCTGCAAGAGAATCGATGAATAGCCCAAGCGCAGTTATAAAAAAAGTGGTTATAATGCTATTTTTGAAGAACGTTCCCAGGGTTATCTCATCGCTAAAAACTCTCGGAAAGTTCCATGCCTCTATATAATTTTTTAATGTAAAATTCTTTGGTATCAAGCTTGTAGATACAACTACTGAATCCCGGGAAAACGATGTCGCGAGCATCCATAATAAGGGAGTCAGCATGAAAAATGCAATGACAGTTAAAGCTATATAAAGCAAAGCTTTTTTCATCAAATATCATTCCCTCCTTCGACTTTAACTTGAATTATGACATTGCCTTAATCGTATGACACTTCTTCGGATTTTGAAAACTTGTTTTGAAGTATCGTCAATAGTAACAGTACTGCAAATAGAACATATGCAACCGCACAAGCCTGGCCCATACTATATTCCTGGAACCCCTTATTATATAAATAATTTATTATAGTCGTACTGCTGTATCCAGGACCGCCACCCGTAATTACATAGATCGGCGTAAATACCTGAAATGAGCCTATCATTTCCGTTATCAGCAAAAATATCGTAGTCGGCCTTAAAAGCGGAAGCGTAAGGTACATGAACTTTTGAAATGAACTCACAGGGTCAAGGGATGCGGCTTCATATATATCCTGCGGTATTGCCATAAGCCCCGAAAGATATATCATCATTACATAACCTATCTCTTTCCAGATACCTAAAAGCATTACGGTTAAAAGGGAAAGATTACTGTCCGAACCCCATCCAAGAGGATTTATCTTAAACTTGGAAAGAATGATATTTACTATGCCGTTAGGCCCGGGATTGAATAAAAGAGACCATACTATAGAAACAGCAACCATTGAACATATAACCGGCATGTAAAAGCTGGTCCTGTAAAAAGTTTTGAATTTTATAAACTTGCTATTTACGGCCAGAGCAAGAAGCAATCCGAATAAAAGTTTTAATGGAATAGTACCCAATACATATATAACAGTATTGACTATGCTGGTCCAGAATATCTGGTCATGGAGTATAAAGTTATAGTTTTTAAGTCCTACAAATTGAGGTGTATTTATATTAATAATGTTATATTTAAAAAAAGAAAGATATAACGATTGAATTAAAGGCCAGAATATAAAAATTGAAAAAACTAAAAATGCCGGCACTAAAAAAAAATAATAATTAATCTTTTCTTTTTTGCTGCATACGATCATTACCTTTCACCGCCTATTTTAAAATTTAGCAAGCAGGCTGTCTCAAAATAAATTTTATATACAAAATATTGACTTTGCAAATTTGAGCTGCTTAATATATTGTATTATTTCTTTATTATGAGACAGCCTCATATATCTTCTATTGGGCCAGAGCTGTATTGACTTGGTTTTGTATATCGGTCAACGCCTTATCCACAGTCTTTTTATTGCCGATTATATTCTGTACTTCGGCTTTTAATATGGTCGTTACAGCGCTTGATTTATCTGACTTTACATAAAACTTTCCATAAGTTAGTGCCTGAGAATATCCCTTTCTTACTATATCGCCTGTAAAATATGGATCCTTGGCAGATGATTTCAATACAGGCATGAATCCTACGGTCTTGCAATATTCGCTTTCGTTATCGGTATTCAATATAAATCTTAAAAGCTTCCATGCTTCGGCAGGATGTTTCGACTGTTTTGTAATTACAAATACATCCGCACCTGCAAAAGATGTCTGTTTTTTACCAATCGGCATCTGACCTATGCCGACTTTATCTTTAATGCTCGGTTCGTTTATTATTTTATTTGCAAAATCCATTGCATCGATCATTATAGCGACCTTGCCCTGAGAGAATAATTTTTGAATTTCCTGGAGATCTAAGTTGACAGATCCCGGAGGGCTGGCTTTTTTAATTAAATCTACAAAATATGAAATTCCTTCCTTCCACTCAGGAGTCGTAGTCGTCGCCTTTGTTATATCGGCATTGCATATTTCTCCGCCAAGATCCCAGATAAACGGTAAAAACTGAGATGTATACTTAGCTGACGTCCCGAATCCATACTGGTCGATTACCCCGTCACCATTCGTATCCTTTGTCAGAGCCAGTGCATATTTTTTGAAATCATCCATTGACCAGCCTTTATCTACAGGTTCAGGAATATTTTCTGCCTTTAACAAATCTTTATTGTAAATGATAGTCCTTGTAGATCCATATATAGGAAGCGATATTATCTTTTTGTTAATTTCAGCCCTCTTTCCTTCATATACAGACTGATTTAAAAATGTCTCCATCATATCGCTCTTGAAGCTGGAATCTATATATTGGTCAAGAGAAATTACAGCTCCGTTATTTGCCAGCACTGTATCAAAGGGGCTGCCTACTATGAGAAGATCAGCTATATTACCACCAGCAATAGATGTTGAAAATTTATCATGCGGATTTTCACTCCATGGAGTAGCTTGAAACTCCACTTCTATATCCTTATTTTCATTTTCAAATTTTTTTATTATTTCTTTCATCTTTGGAATGGACGCTTTGTCGTCGCCCCCCGCCTGCCAGAACCTTATTGTAACCTTATTATTCTTTGTAGCAGTTTTAGAGCTGCCACATCCGACAAATAAACCAGCAATAAGTACTAATACCAGACTCAGTAATAATGCCTTTTTCATTGTAAAACCCCTCCTTTAAATTTTTTAATGATATATGGAACCGCCGGGTATTATTTGTAATTTTACCTTAATGCGGTTTCTATCAAATATAAAAATACATCTTGCAATTCGATACAATGTTTTAAAAGGCAATACCCATATATATTGTGATAAATTTAAAGTCATTCGAATCAAAATGTCAGCTACCAGGCAAGAAAATAAAGATTGTAAATACGGAACATCATTTTTTGTAACATAAATTTGTAATATGAAATGTGACGTTTTGAACAACTTATACTTGTCCTAAAACCCCAAATTACAAAATAGTTTATTACATCGATCGCAACTATAAAAATAATACTTTCATTAATGTTATACTAATACATAACTGCAGAAATGTATTTACATAATTCTATAATCAATTTGCACAATTCTATTGTTTTATAGATGGGTGCATATTTTATATTTGGAAAATATTATCTCAGTAACATATATACGTATTTTGCAAATTTATGAAATATAGCCGTATTAGAGCAACCCATGGTGTCTTAAAGATCGGAAAACTTAATAATTTATGGGTATATCCAGATTATTTGAAAAATATCACCGTAATTATTGTCTCTTGTAAAATTCTATGCATCATATATAATATATTTAATTTATATTTAATCGGTTATGGTGATAATATGATTAAAAATTTAAATGAACTTACGTTTAAGAATTTTGGCACCATAATAAATAACAATCTGAACCAGTTTTGCAATCTTGGCAACCCTATAAATATAGATATTCAAGAATACGAAATATCATCGAGTTCTCTCGACTTTTTTTATTTTACAGGCGACATGAATATAATCATTAATCCTTCAGCAGGCATTTCGCTTTTATGCGTGTTTACACAGCCTGCATCCTGTGATATAAGCCTGTTTTTGCTTGATAAAACAGTCTGCCTGAACAAAAATCTGTATTACAATATTATCCCGATGTACAAATATTGCAAAATCCAGATAGCCCATAACAAACTATATACCCTTATGAAATGTTTTCTGCCAAATCCTATTTCATACAATAATATTTCCCCAAGCATAGATATCAAAGAAATACTTACGCTGTTTTACCAGGATAAAGGAAAGGGATTCAAATTCAAAGGCGAAAAACATGATTTCTGGGAGTTTACATATGTAGACTATGGCGTATTGCATACAAGTATTGATAACAAATTGTATAATCTAAGACAGGGAGAAGCAATTTTTTATGGAAAAAACCAGTATCACAGCCAGTGGTCCGGCAAGGAAAACGGCGTTTGTTTTGTTACTATATCGTTTATCATGGATTTTGAAAATCCGGATATACTCACTAATAATGTATTTCAGTTCGATAATAGTTTGAAAAAATTGGTTGATGATATAACATATGAGTTCAGAAATGCCGGCCGTAACTACTACTCAAACGATCTGATGATCTGTTATTTTAAAGAGATAATTATAAAACTCATTAGAAATCGCAAAAGCTGCAATTTTACAGCATCCCTCAATACGGATATGAAACAGCATAACCTGAATTCGTTAGTGCTTCAGACAGTAAAATTTATAAATGAAAATATAAACAAAAAAATTAATATGGATGATATTTCCAGCCATATACACATAAGCAAATCATATCTGTCAACGATATTTAAAGAAAATATGGGCATTACAATAATAAACTATATAAATAACTTCAGGCTGGAGAAAAGCAAGGAACTTATACGCTCCACCGGCTATAACTTCACTCAAATTGCTCAAATAGCAGGATTTAAAAGCGTACATTACTTTTCCAGACTTTTTAAATCAAAGTTCGGCATTACCCCGACGGAATACGCTAAATCGATAAGGAAATAGATACCTTGATCTAAGATAGCGAAAACATAAGAAATGAAAGGGCGGTACCCGCAAACACCAGCAATATTCCAATAGCCCCACCTAACAACCTTGAAAATAAAGGAGTCTTCCTTCTCATACTGAAACCATAGCTCTTTTTCCCAAGGTATGCGTCAGGGAACAGTAAAAGTACAATACCCGATGCAAATACGATTATGGTCAGCAGGATAATAAAAGTTTTAAATCCAAGGGTTCTATATTTTATATTCGATTGCCAGAAACTCATTATAGCAGTTTTTTTCGCTATGGCTTCTAATATCGAAGCGATAAAAAATAGAAATCTAAAAGAAAATACTAATTTAATTAAACCATGCATAAATATCGAATCCCTGATATTCCATAATATCGACAAAACAAACCCTACCACAGCCCCTGTCACTGGCAGCGTCCCAAAGAAGAACTTTCTTTTATTTATCAATATAAATACCACTATTATCGCAATTATTGCGTTAATCCATCCCGGAATATTTTCAAAATAGATCTGGTGTTTCAAGACATTGATGATACCCAAAAATAGAAACAGCGAAGCTGCGCACGATAATATGGCGATTATCAATTCCTTTTCCATATCTTCTCAGCCCTTTCTGCAGAAAAAAGTCTATTAGAATATTATATAAAACTTTTCAAAATCCTTCTTTTTTGTACAACTTTATGAGCATATATTTTATATTTGGATAATATTCTTCAAAAGATTTGAATGTATTCTAACTTTATTTTATAAAAAAATAAGCAGCATCAGCTGCCTTTATCTAAGCTATTTTTCAGAACGTTTATGGCTTTCTTCCCGAAAAATAAAGTCATCTAAATCTTCAGACTCTCTTTTGTCTTTTTCAGGCTGCCCGCTTTTTTTATCATCATCAACCTTTAAAAGCTTTTTATTCTTTTTCAAGCCTTTCCCCCCTATTGTAAAAAATTTGGTATAATATCTATAATTTTTATATAAAACAATAAATAATATGCACTTATTCTTTTAAAAATTATACTTTTTAAAAATACAGGTTATATTAAGCAATAATATTCATTAGCACTGACTTGGGACATCCGCTTTACAGGCAAAGATAAAGAAACCTAATATAAAATATTCCCTTAGCTGTATATTTATGATGCTCTATGACTTTTTATTCTATTATATATTATATACAACTTATTACACAAAGGCAACAGGATAAGGGACCCATGTAAATTATCCAAAAAATATTGCTATCATTACGAAAATATTTCGAAATAAATTACGAAAATTTAATTATTGTTTTGCGAAAATATGAATAAGGTCATAAAAATAACCGTAAATAGCCAAATTTGGGCGATAAATAAATGATTTGAAATTTGCAATTATTTAAAATTTTGATATATAATGAAAATATCGTAAAAGTTACGAAAATTTTTCGTAAACATTTATTCGTATGACTGATGGGAGGGATGACACAATTAATTCATTATATGATATAGCACAGAAAAAATACGATTTCAGAGAAAATCAAAAGTATGAAACATTGTTTACATTAGCTAATGGTTATAGAGGTTTAAGAGGAGCGCTGGAATTTTCCAAAATAGGCAACAGGGGAAACTTTATAGCAGGAATATTCGACAAAAATACAGCCCAGGTTACAGAGATAGTCAATTGCCAGGATCCGTTAACATTAAATATATATACTGAAGATGAACTGGTGGATTTAGATATATGCAAGGTATTAAGTTTTAGAAGAAATCTTAATATGAAGGACGGGATCTTGGAGGGAACCTTCGAAGTCAAAACTTTAAGTGGAAAGATAATAAAAATAAACACTGAAAGGTTCGTAAGCAAAAACAATGTGCATAGATGGGCTTCAAAATACACCATAGTTCCGGTAAACTTCAGCGGTAAAGTATTTATAGAAAATATTATTGATGGAACCGTGGCAAACAGCAGTTTGGATCCTGTCAATGTCAGCAAGCATTTTTGTGTAGTAAAAGCCTGCGATTTAAAACCCGGTATAGCTCTGAAAAGTACAACCATAGATAAAAAAATAGAAATCGTAGAGGGAACATGCATCCTTAGTACAGGAACAGATGGGAATCTGCTAAAGGAAAGAAAGTTCAGTCAGTTTGATGGAAAGGTAAGAGAATTATATCAGATATTTGTTGAAGAAGGCAAAGAATACTCTATATATAAATATGGGGCTACATATACATCAAGAGACGGCGGGAACTGCATATCGTCTCTCAGGAATGAACTCGATTCATTTTTGTATGACGGATATGATACTGAAAAGCAAGCCCATATGAAAGAATGGAATGATACATGGAACGATATAGATATAATCATCTCCGGAGATGATAAGGCACAGATTGGCTTAAGGTTTAATTTATTCCATCTGGCATCTTCAGCTTATAAAGGCGATGATAAAGTAAGCATAGCTGCTAAAGCCCTTCACGGTGAGGGCTATAAAGGGCATGTATTCTGGGATACGGAAACCTTTATGCTTCCATTCTTTATCTATACAGAACCAAAGATTGCAAGAACATTGCTTGCATACAGATATAATACATTAGACGGCGCAAGAAAAAATGCCTCGTTAAACGGGTTCAAGGGAGCGCAATTTCCCTGGGAATCAGCCGATGAAGGCATTGAGGTCACTCCAAAGTGGGGGAAAGATTACTATGGAAATCCGGTAAGAATATGGACTGGTGATGAGGAATACCATATAAATTCAGATATAACATTTGCCATCTGGGAATATTACAGAGCAACTGGTGACAAGGAATTTATGATAAAATACGGGCTTGAAATCTTTCTTGATACATCTAAGTTTTGGCAAAGCCGCGTTGAATATAATGCTGGTAAAGATAGGTATGATATAAACAGAGTTATAGGCCCCGATGAATTTCACGAACATGTTGATAATAATGCATATACGAATTATCTTGTAAAATGGAGCTTAAAAAAATCCTTACAACTTATCCAATGGATCAAAAATGAAAACATGGTCATATTCAATAAGCTCTGCACAAAGTTAAGTTTAAGCAATAGCGATTTTAAAGCCTGGGATGATATACAGAGAAAAATATATATACCGAAAAGCGAAGATGGAATGCTTATAGAACAATTTGAGGGTTATTTTAAATTAAAACAATACAAGGTAACAGAACATGATGAAAATGGAATGCCCGTATGGCCCGAAGGTGTGAAGCTCGACAAACTTGGAGAAACACAACTTGTAAAGCAACCCGATGTGGTCATGCTTATGCTCATGCTCGGCGAAGAATTCGACATGGAAACTAAAAAGCAGAACTATGACTACTATGAGAAAAGAACAATGCATAAATCTTCTTTGAGCCCATCTATCTATTCAATACTGGGCTTATCTGTTGGAGATACGCATAATGCTTACAAATACTTTATAAAAACAATAATGACGGATTTAGACGATTACCATGGGAATTCCGCATCAGGATTGCATGCGGCTAATGCCGGAGGGGCATGGCAAAGTGCAGTATTCGGCTTTGGCGGCCTGAGCATCGATAGGGAACAAAAGATTAATCTCAATCCATGGCTACCTGAAAAATGGGAAAAATTAAGCTTCAAGGTGAAATGGAAAAACACTATTTTAACCATAACTGTAAATAAAACAGAAGTTGAATTGCATTCAAATAAAAATATAGAGCTGAAAGTATATGACAGCAATTATTCTATAGAAGCGGATAGAAGTATTAGAGTCAAAAGATAACTTTTGATTAAAACTGTGCTTACAGATATAATATGTTATTAAATTGAACATTATTTTAGATTATCTATTATAAATAGAAATACAGGAGGCTTAATATGGAAAACAAAGCAGTAACAATAAGGGATGTTGCAAAAAAAGCAGGTGTATCGGTGGGTACAGTTTCAAGAGCTTTTAATAATTATAGCGATATAAGCCAGAATACCAGAGCCAATATCTTAGCTATTGCAGAACAGATAGGATACAAACCCAATATATCATCCAAAGACCTTAACTCGGGTAAAAGTTTCAGGCTGGCCGTATTAATCGAGGATTATGATAATCAGGGAATGCTTAATCCGATAGTATTTGAGACACTTATGTCATTTAAAAACACTGCAACAAAGCATGGATATGAAACGATACTTCTATCAACTACAACCGACATGCAAAAATCACAGGACTTACACAAACTATTTAAAGAAAAAAATTTGGACGGAGCATTCATAATGGGTATCAAAATGAGCGATGAATATTACAAGCAGCTTATAAACATCGAATATCCATGTGTTCTTTTTGATATAAATATAAGAAATCCAAAAACATGCTGCGTGGGTGTAGATAATACTAAAGGAGCATTTTTGGCAGTCGAGCACCTGATTAAATTAGGGCATAGAAAAATTGCATTCATAAATGGCCATAAAGAAGCTTTTGTAAGTTATGAGAGATTGGATGGGTATTACCTGGCTTTAAACAGATATGGCATAAACATCGACGAAAAGCTTATCATTCATTCGGATTTCAGCGGCAAAGGGGGGAGGTTATCGGTAGAAAAACTCATAGATTCAGGGAAAGATTTCACTGCCATATTCTGCGCCAGCGACCTTATGGCAACCGGGGCGATGGAAGCATTGGAAGAATCGGGTTATTCGATACCCGACGATATATCCGTCGTAGGATTTGACGATATTACGCTTGCCAGATATACAAACCCAAAATTGACTACCATAAGGCAGGATAGGGAAAGAATAGGCGAAAGTGCAGCAAATGCGCTTATCAATCTGATTAATGGGCAATGTTTTGAAAGGATTCTGGTATCACCCGAGCTCATTATAAGAGAGTCTACAAAAAAAATAATATAAATAATTATTTTAGGAGGAATTACCATGAGAAGTAAAAAAGTTATAGCTTTGTTGTTGTGTGCTATTATGACAGCAGCCCTGTTTGCAGGATGTTCAAAAAAAACCGATACTCAGGGAAATAAACCTGCAAATGATCAGGATGTCATAGTAACTTTGGGATGCTGGGCATCAAGCGATGCAGAAACCAAGCTTCTTGACGACCAGATCCAGGCATTTCAGAATGCGAAACCGCACATTACCATCAAAAAACAAGTTATCACAGGGGATTACCTTCAAGGCATTCAAACTAAAATAGCTTCAAAAACAGCGCCGGATATTTACTATCTTGATGTTTCACTCGCGGCAAAATTCATCAATGAAAAACTTGTAGATCCAATAGATAAATATTTGGATAAAGCCGATATGGAGGATTTCTTCCCAAACCTCCTGGAAGGATATCAGAAAGACGGGAAAACATATGGAATACCAAAAGATTATAACCCACTGGTTCTCTTCTATAATAAAGACATGTTTGATAAAGCCGGCATTAAACCTCCGACAACATGGGATGAGTTAAAAGAAGCTGCAGCTAAAACCACAGCCAATGGTGTTATAGGATTAACACTTGAAAATGACCCGCAAAGATTTGGAGCTTTTATATTACAAAATGGCGGCAAGATAAACGATGGCGATAAACCTGCATTCAATACTCCTGAAGCAGCTGAAGCTTTAGATTTCTATTATTCATTTGCAAAAAATAAAACGGGTGCAACATATAAAGATATGGGCGTCGACTGGGCAGGTCCTGCACTCGCTCAAAAGAAAACCGCTATGATAATGGCGGGAGGCTGGGTAATACCATTTATGACACAAAACGCTCCTGATGTCAAATATGGAATGGTCCCTCTTCCCAAGGGTAAACAATATGGCAATTTATTATTTACTGTTGCATATGTTTTAAATAAAGATTCAAAGCATAAGGATCAGGCGATGGATGTGGCTAAATTTCTAACTGGTAAAGATGGGTTAAAGCTCGTTGCTGATAGCGGACTTGCAATTCCATCCAGAAAATCCATGGCAAACGAGTATGTTTCTAAATTCCCTGACAGAAAAGCTTTGATCGATGCAACACCGGGCTCGACGGTTGCAAATTACGGGCTAAATGGAAGCAAAATTCTCGATGTTTTAGGAAAAGCAGGAGAAAAGATTCAACTTGGAAAAGCGGACAGCAAGACTGCACTTAAAGAAGCAGAAGATGCCTGCAAATAAATCCATAGGGGGGGTGCAAAAACCCCCTTTTTAAATATCTATTTATGCCATGGAGGCGGTAATATTCATGAAAAGACTACAGTCTGTTTCAGTAAACACATTAAAAACCAAACCTAAAAAATCCAACAGCATGAAGGGTCTAGCAAGAAGGGAAAAAATAGATGGTTGGCTTTTCATCGCGCCTTTCATCATATTATGTCTGGTATTTTTCGTCGGGCCTTTGCTTATTGCCTTTATGCTAAGCTTTAAGGAATATTCATTTCTGGATTCAAACAGTATGTTTCAGGCCAAATGGGTCGGAATCCAGAATTATATCAGCGTGTTTAAAAACCATACATTTCAAAGAGCTCTGCTAAATACTACAAGGTATTCACTTTTTGTTGTGCCTATCCAACTTGTAATAGCCCTATGCCTTGCACTGCTTGTTAATGGCAGTATAAAGGGAAAATCCTTTTTCAGGACAGTTTATTATATACCGACACAAACTTCAGCAGTGGCTGTGGCTGTAGTATTTATGTTTCTATTCAAGAAAGACGGGTTATTTAATAAATTTATATCCCTATTCGGCCTTCCGACTTATAATTTTCTTTCAGAGCCTGCATTTGCACTGCCTGTTATAATGCTGATGGCTATTTGGTCCTCGGTTGGTTTATACATGGTAATATTCCTTGCCGGGCTTCAGGATGTTCCGGATTCTCTTTATGAGGCGGCAAATATAGACGGCGCAAGCAAATGGCAATCCTTCAGATTTATTACTATACCGCTGATAAAGCCTACGATTTTCCTGAATGTCGTGGTCTCATTGATCGGATGTTTTCAAGTATACGATCAGGCCTATGTTGTTTCTCAGGGCAATGGAGGCCCTTTAGATTCCACTATGACGGTAGTATTATTCTTGACAAGAACGGGTTTCAGGGAATTCAAGATGGGCGAGGCAAGTGCCACAGCATTTATCCTCTTTGCTATCATATTTATATTAACGCTGATTCAGAGGAAATTCTTCGGCGAAGAGACAGCTATGTAAGGAGGCAATTATGAAAAATACAAATAAAATCAAGTATATTTCTACTGGACGGATTTTTCTATATGTAGTGGCGATATTTTATGCGATAATTTCTCTTGGACCATTTACCTGGACATTTATAACCTCATTTAAACCTGCTGCAGAAACAGCCAAGATGACAATCGATTTTTCAAAACTCACCTTTGGCAACTATACTTATATATGGACTAAGTTTCCATTTTTAAGATGGACTTTTAACAGCATTTTCGTAGCGCTGATCGTCACGGGAGGCAATATGCTGATAAATTCTATGGCCGGTTATAGCCTTGCTAGATTAAATTTCCCAGGTAAGAAAGCTGTCTTTATACTCATCTTGGCAATGATGATGGTACCCGGGCAGGTAGTTATGGTCCCAACTTATATATTGCTGACTAAATTAGGATGGGTCGATACCTATAAAGGTTTAACCATTCCCTTTTTATATAGTCTGTTTAACATTTTTTTGATGAGGCAGTTTTTCCTAAGCCTGCCAAAATCCTTAGAGGAAGCTGCATTGATTGACGGTATGGGAAGATTTCGTATTTTCTTTAAGATAGCTGTTCCGTTAGCATTACCTGCATTATCTACGCAGTTTATACTTACATTTTCAGGAAACTGGAATAGCTTTCTATGGCCAAGCTTACTGGCTTCAACTTCGGAACATTTCACCCTCCCTGTCGGGTTAAACTCCTTCTACGGCCAGTATTATTCCTTGTGGAATCAAGTTACAGCAGGTGTAATCATACTTACTATTCCTACATTGATCATTTTCCTGCTATTTCAGAAAAACTTTATAAAAGGCATCTCAACTTCCGGACTGAAAGAATAACAATACTCAACATGTGAAAATAAAATGCCCATTGGGCATTTTATTTTCACATGTTTCTTTGACTTTTCATTATATTATAGCCAGTGGATTGCTCCCGTTTCCAGCAGTTTATTCCTTAACTCTTTAAAATCAAGCTTACCGGGGAGTATCCCTTTATCGATGCACATTGCAGCCGCCGTACCTGCCGCCTGTCCTATTGATGTACACGAAGGCATGACTCTTATGGAAGAGTGGGCTTCATGCGTGCTTGAAATCGGCCTTCCCGCCACAAGTAAATTATCTATATTTACAGGAAGGAGGCATCTATAAGGTATCCCATAATAATCCCCAGGTTTTAAAGACTTCAAAACGGTCCCCGTCCCCGCAGGATTATGGATATCTATGTTATATGCGTTATAACATACGGAATCTTCAAACTTTCTGCCGCTTAGTACATCATCTTCCGTAAGTACATATTTTCCTACTATGCGTCTCGATTCCCTCACTCCGATCTGAGAAGCCGTGATCTGCATGTACGAATTCTCAAAGCCTGAAACATTTTCTTTTAAAAAGTCGAACATTTCAAAGCATTGCTCTCTGACGTCAAATTCAGCCTGAGTCAATTGTTCGGCATCGGTTGCATCCTTCTTTATTATGCGCGTCGTATTAAAATGGACAACATCAGGGTGCATTGTATCAAAGTACAATACGTCCTCCCTCGGATTTTGCAATTCCCCTCTTGCCTTTGCTTCTCTATATAACTTATTTATTTCATCTCTCGGCGGCATTTTACCTCTATCTACATTCGCCACCCTGAAGCACATGGTCATCGGCTGCCCGAAGTGGTCCCCATCCCTGCCTTTTTTGCAGGGCACGCCTGCCATATATGATACATCGGCATCACCCGTACAATCTATAAATACCTTGGCGTATATCGAGTACACTCCGGACTTGTTTGCAACCCTTATGGCAGATATCCTGGAATCTCCCCTCTTTTCCACGCCTTCTATAAATGTATGCAACAATATATCGATCTTGTTTTCGGTGATCATGCGATTTAGTACAAGCTTCATTATTTCAGCATCAAACACGCATTTGTTTTTCAATCCATCTAGCTTTGAAAGCCTGTCAAGTATTTCCTGGAATATTCCAAATATAAGCTGATATTGCTCTTCATATGGTTTTTGGGATTTGAAGTATGTCATAAAAGGATTCACAAGACCCGAAGTTGCCATACCCCCTAAAAATCCGTATCTTTCTATCAAAAGCACTTTCCCGGACCCGCATCTTTTAGCAGCCACTGCAGCTGCAACGCCTGTCAATCCACCGCCGCAAACTATCAAGTCATAGTTATTCTCCAATTATAATCACCCCGAATAAAAAGATATGAACATAAATCTCAATAACATGTTTAATTTTATGCTGCTTTTAATATATTATATCACTCCCATTTTCTTTAATCTATTTTGCAGCTCTTCAATAGGTATCGATCGAACTCCGGTTTTATATTTTACTGCAAGATCTGAAGCTACTCCTGCTGCCTGTCCAATACTTGCAACAATTGGCTGTACCCTGTATGAGCTCATGGCAATATGAGTTCCACTTATGCTTTTTCCCGCGACGAGCAATCCTTCTGTATTTTTGGGTATAAGAGCTCCATATGGAATGCCTGCTTTAGTAAAAATCGGTTTATCGCTTAGTTTTTGACCCCATAAGTCAAGTGCGTACTCATTAATTGCTATAACATCCTGAGGAAATTTTTTGCTTAGCAGATCATTCATTGTAATAACATATTCCCCCATAACACGTCTGGATTCCCTGACGCCTATAAAAGGCGCAAAATACACTGCATAATGATATTCATTCAATATGTCCATATCCTTTTTTACCTTTTCAAAAGCTTTATGCTGAGCTTTTGCAAGAGATACTGGATTGCGGGTATCATCACAGTCAACAGTAACTCCCCAATGAAGATATATTCCTGTATTCAGCTTTTTATATTCCTCTTCATGATGTTTGGTCCATCCAAGATTGGACTCTACAAATCCATTGCCCGCCAATCTATCTATATCTGGAACAGGTCCATTTCCTATTCTCTGGCTTATATACATCCAGGTACACGGCATTACTTTCTGGTCGGATACATCCGGTGCATAGCACTCATTGAATTCTTTTTTCGCATCCCTGCCATAACGGGTTTCGCATCCTGACATTTCTGCAATAATACCGGTGCCTGTAGCATCAATAGTAACCTGTGCTTCAATATAAAGTTCCTTCCCATTTGTACAAGATACAACGACACCCGAAACCCTGTTTCTATTGCCTTCATCATTAACTATAGTTGATGTTGCACGTGCGCCGCAAATCAATCTAATATTGCTTTCGGCATGTATCATATCCATCAGTACCCTTATATACGAAGATGGCAAATACCAGTGATCCGTACCAATTCCACAATTAAAATGATCTATAGGATGCCCTGAGATATCATATTCGGCATTTAAACGCTCGATTATTTCTTTATAAATGCCAACCCTTGGGCCTCCGCACAGATATGTAACATAATTATCAACCGGAGCCCCTCCCGGCATCATATCCTCCTCGATTAAAACTACCTTCGAACCGCAACGTGCAGCAGTAATAGCAGCAGGTATACCGGAAGCGCCTGCTCCGCAAACAAGTATATCTGTTTTAATATGCTCCGCAGTTGATATTTTTTCCCGTATCATGATTTACCCCCTCCAAAAATAATAACATCATCCCATTTAATGTTTAATATATTACACTTTATATAATTGGGAGGATAAATTCTCTATCCTCCCCAAAAACTGTTACTTCTTTGTTTTATACCAATCATTGACTTCATTTGTGCATGCTTCTCCGCCTTTAGCTTTCCAGTCTTTTATAAATTCATCATAGGAAGACAAAGGTTCTGTTCCGGTAATAACCTTTACCATATAATCGTGGGCCATCTCATCCAGCACAGGACTGTTTTTAGAATTTTCCACCAAGTCACCAACTCCGGCAGTAGACGTCGGATCTTTTATGAAATACTTCGCATAATCTACATTCATTACCATATATGCGTCATAGAGCCTCTGATCTTTTCTAAGCCTTGCCAGCCAATACTGGCTGTACTTTGCATTGCTTCCAGTTAAGAAATAATTGGCACTACCTCTCTCTTTGAAGAAAATAGGTTGAATCGGATAATATTTGCCATCTTTTACGGTGTAGTGTTTTCCTTCCTCTCCGATTGTAAATAGTTTAAATGTTTCATCATCCAATTTTAGATCGAAATACTTAATTACATCCTCTGCATGTTTTGACGTCTTTTGGGGAATATATGTAAAACTATTAAACATGTAAGCCGATACCTTTGAACCGATACCGATTTTCCCATCTTTGCCTTTAAGAGGCGGGATAAACGTAAGCTTTGCATCAGGAATATTTTTCTTAAGAGCATCTGTGATATTCGGAACTTCCGACCAACTGAGAGCCATCACTCCGGCATTTCCGCTCGTGAATTTCTGATTCCTCACAGCAAGTGTATTTGTCGGAAATTCCTTGTCAATAAGTCCTTTTTTATATAAATCGATCATATATGAAAGGTAATCCTTATATCCAGGCATTAATATATTGGGTACTAATTCACCGTTTACATCGTTCCATGCATTTGGGATCCCAAAAGCCCCCATTATATTTGACGCTGTTTCAGGCGACTGTCCTACAACAAACGGTACATTTTTTGAACTTCTATTACCGGGATCCTTATCTTTAAATGCTTGAAGCATTGCGGTAAATTCATCAATTGTCGTAGGTACCTTTAAACCAAGTTTATCAAGCCAATCCTGCCTGACGGCTAAACAATTCCCCGGTCCTATATCTTCTCTATTATTTGCTGCAGTCTTGGTATCCGGGATTGCGTAGCATTTACCATCAATTCTGATTGCATCAAACGATTCCTTCGCAATGTTTTTCTTTATATTCTTGCCATACTTCTCAATTAGAGTGTCAAGATCAAGAAGTGCCCCTTCCTTTGCATAATAAGTATACCTCTGGGCATTACTATACGTTATGAAATCATAATTTTCACCTGAAGAAATAATTAAATTGAGCTTATCAATCGGCCTATCCTGTGGAAGGGTATCATAATGCACTTTGTAACCGGTTCGCTGCTCAAGGACTTTTGCCGATGGATAAGTATTCAGATCAACAGAAGCATATCCCATCAGTGCCCTTAGTTCTGGTTTATTTCCATTAGTGCTTCCTTTGTTTTGCTTTTTCGAGCAGCCTGCAAGAGCAGTAATCATTAAACTAACCATCAATGCAATCGAAATAACTATCCTGCCTTTTCTTTTCATTTTTTCGTCTCCCTTTTAATATTTTATTTAATATTATATAAAAGCTCATACTAAAAAGCTTTTAAACATTTTAGCTATTCCTTTACAGAACCTATAAGTATACCCTTTATAAAGTATTTTTGGAGGTAAGGATACACCAAAAGTATCGGCACTGTCGACGCGACAATTGTTGCCGCCTTGACTCCCTCGGGTGATACATTCAATAGTTCATCTTCCGACATCTTGGATGGATCGCTTACATTCATCACCACGTCCCTCAAATATACTGTCAAAACTTTTAATCTGCTATCATTCAAGTAAATCATAGGAGTAAAATAATCGTTCCAATGCGCCACTGCAGTAAACAGCGTAATCGTGGCATATACCGGCAGAGATAACGGTATGATAATGCTGAACAGTATTCTTATGTTTGATGCTCCATCAAGCTTCGCCGACTCTTCGAGGCTATCCGGCAATGTCTCATAGTAGTTTTTTATAATCAGCATATTAAATACATTTATCATCCCTGGAATGATAACGGCGCTCAAATGATTAAGCATATTCAATTTTTTAAGCAGTAAATAGTTGGGTATCAATCCCCCGCTGAAAAACATAGTAAATACATATAAAAACAGTATTACCTTTATTCCTGGCAAATGCCTTTTTGAAAGCGGATAAGCGGTAGCTCCCGATACAATTATGCTTAACCCTGTACCAAGAATAGTTATACTTAATGATAAAAGCAGAGAATGTAAAAACTGGGTGTTTGTTACTACATATTTAAAAGTATTCAATTGAAAACCTATCGGAAGTAAACCTACTTTTCCTGATATTATCGCCCATTCCGCACTTAACGATTTAGCCACTATATTCATTGGCGGCAGCAGCGTAATCAGCGCAAAAACGGTAAGGAAAATATATGAAAAAATATCTACTGCCCAATCTTCAGAAGTTCTTTTTATTTTAGACATTATGTTCACCTACAATTACATTTATATTTACCAAATGCTTCTCTTTACCAATTTTCTACTTAAGGCATTTGCTATCATTACAAGTACAAATCCGATTACGGAATTAAACAGACCTACGGCGGTGCTGAAACTGTAATCCATTTTCCCCAGACCCATTCTATAAACATATGTACCTATAACATCACCTACATCATAAACAGTTGGATTATACATAAGCAAAACCTGTTCTGTACCAACCTGCAGAATATGACCTAACCTCAGTATAAAAAGCATGACTATAGTAGATGCAATCCCCGGCAATGTAATATAAATAATCTGTTTAATTCTTCCCGCCCCATCTATCTTTGCAGCTTCATACAGTTCCGGGCTTATTCCAGTGATTGCCGCAATGTAGATAATAGCACTCCAGCCTGCTCCCTTCCATCCGGAAGAAATCACCAGTATACTCCTGAACCAATGTTTGTCCATCAAAAATGAGATAGGCTTGCCTCCAAATAAAGAAATAATATTATTAACAAACCCGCCCGAAGGCGAAAGTATATTTATAAAAATACCCGAAACTACCACCCATGACAGGAAATGCGGCAGATATATAATAGTCTGCACTGTCTTTTTATAAAAGATATTTTTAATTTCATTCAGAACAATAGCTATGAAAATCGGCAGTGGAAAGAGAAATATAATATCATATATACTCAACAAAAGCGTATTGCGGAATACCCTGAAAAACTCCTTTGAATATAAAAGGTTTCTGAAATGCATTAGCCCGACCCACTTGCTTCCCGAAATCCCCTTGAAAATATTAAAATCTTGAAAGGCTATTGTCACCCCATACATCGGTAAATATTTAAATATTATTAAATATACTAACCCCGGTATTAAAATCAGATACATATCATAATTTTTTTTAATGGTTATCCATATGCTTTTTTCTTTCACATCTTTATTATCCTTCTTAAATGATATACGCTTCATTTTGCTCACCTCTTCCTTTATGTAGATTAAATAATTTAGTCATGCTTATAAATTTAGGATAAAAAAATGATTTATTTGAATATTAAAATGATTATTGCAACCTGTAAATGAATATTATTTTCTTATTGTTCATTATATTCATATACATGTTGCCTATTTTGTAAGCTAACCTAGAAGACTTTAGAAGTTTGAGAAATGACTGACCGGTATGTTAATAGATTGTGATTGATTATATTCGCTGTCTCCTTATGAGAAACGCCTTTGTGAACTATTTTTAATATTATAACAATTATGAATGATTGTTCATTATTTTCCATTTGAACATTTATTTATAAAAAAACAGCAGGAAGGTTTAACGATCTCCCCGCTGTTTTCTATTGGAAGTTTCTCTGAATTCACTTGGAGTTATACTTGTATACTTTTTGAAATTTCTGTTAAAGCTGTGTATGTCAAGGTAACCACATTCATGGGCAATATCGGAAATATTTTTTTCATCTTTTAGAAGCATTTCCTTCGCCTTTTTTATTCTGAGTTCGTTGATATAATCAATAAAATTATCTCCTATTTCATTTTTAAAAAATTTGCTAAGAGATGACTGTGGAATTGAAAATTTATCCGCTAAAAATGATAAAGACAAATTGCTGTTACAGAAATTTGCGGCAACATATCGAACCATTTTATCCTTAAATTCATTTTCTTTACGATGCTTTGAGCCTTTTATCGCATCACATATAATTCTGTAAAAAGATACAGTTTCCTTGTAAACATCATCAAGAGTTTCACATTTCAGCAGATCTGGGAGTACATTGCCCTGCATAATTCTATTATATTCTTCTGTTCTAAGTTCAGACAAAGCCTTCATAGCAGTATTTATTATTTCAAAGTATAAGCATCTTGCTTCTCTCAAGGATATAGTATTTTGACTGACATTTTTCATTATAGTTTCTAATACCCTGGAAATTCCAATGAAGTTTCCTGCTTTTAGGCACTCAATAATAACCTCTTCATTATGAAACGAATAGTAATGTATTCCGTTTCCGTGGGTATTTATTTCGTTAAAAGTAATAACACTATTTTTCCCCTTTGCTATTTTATAGTCTGATGCTTCTTTCGCTTCTACATATGACTTTGATATATCCATTACAGAATGGCAAGTATTTCCTATGCCTACTGTAAGTGAAAGTCCCAGATTATCATTAAAATAATCTATAACTTTTCGTCCCACCGACTTCATTTCATATACACTATCCATCTTATCATTCAATAAATTGATAACGGCAACAGCTTGATTATCTAAATCGAGTACATAGCATTTCCCAAGCGGTTTTATCATCTCTTCTATCGTTTTTAAAGCAGAGATCTTATACAATTTCTGAAATACTTTAAACTTCTTTTTTATAAATTCATCATAATCATCAATGCTAAAAACAATCACCACAAAGGCATTACCACAAAAGTTAATTCCAGAGAACTCAGAAAGTCTATTAATAGATTTTATGTCGGTAAATTTTCCTTTTATTAACCTGTTTAAAAATTCAGATCTTATAATAGGAATATTCTCATTCAATTCTTCTTGGAGCAATCTATTTTTAGATAAATTGTCTAATATTAAACTATTTATCATATCAAATTCATTCTTATAGGTTATATTTGAATCTTCTTTATTTGAATTCTTAAGCAGTTTTACGATATTCTCTATAGGATTATAATTTCCATCTGAAAAGTAATATGCAAGCACCACTCCTAATATTAAACACAAAACAATTATAGTAGCTGACCATGTTTTTAATTGGCTTACCTTTCCCATCAGCTGACCGGATGGCATAATTGTAAGGCAAGTCCAATTAGTATTTAAAGACTTAACATATGAAATTAAATAATCAGAACCGTTTATATGTTCATTACCTACATAGGAATTGCGGCCAACTTTACTCAAAAGTTTATTTAAAGTTTCAGGAGCAATATTTGCATCACCGATAGAAATGCTGGTAATAATATTATTTTTATCATCAAGCATTAATATATTTCCCTTATACGGTTTTAGTGCCTTTTCCATAATTTTAGTCAGTGAAAAATCGTTCATTGTAATCATTAATGAAGATTTATACTCGGTATTATCAAATTCATATGTATATATATAAGCTGTCAACGATTTTTCTTCATTGCCTTTATGATAATTCATATTTCTTACCGTTTGACCGGATGAACCTTTTAAGATGCTTTTAAATGTTTGTTCGGACATATCGGAATACTGAAAAAAGTTATTAAAAACCATAGTTGAATCCAATTTGCCAATACTTCCGACAGCAATATCGCTGAATGGGAAATATACAAATATCTCATCTATAAAAGAATTTGTTGCTTTATAATTATCAAACTCCCTGCCGATTTCATAATATTTGTAAGGCAGCATTGTTGCAGTTCTATCGGGAAGAAATAAGGGCAGTATACTTGGATTTTGAGGAACCTCCTCAGCCAAGTGTTTAAGTTCGGAAAATCTCATGTCTACCAAATCCATTGTCTGTGATAATGACGTTAAAACACCTTGCTGCACTTCATTAGTAAGAGATCTGAATAAGCTTTTATTAATCCAGATACCAAGTAAAAATAAAGGTATACATAAAATAATAATATAGGAAATTATAAATTTAATAAATAAACTTGATTTTTTTAACTTATTATTTCTTTTATATGACTTGATAAATTTATCCACCGTATACCCCCCAATGCATCTTTATTTATTATATCTCTTAAAAATACCGCCAAATATATTTACAACAATGCCATATGAAAGTAATACATCCGTAAAAAATGCCTGCATTACCTGCAGGTATTTTTTACGCCCTTTTTCTTGACGCCCTTACATTCTTTTGTATTGCAGTAACCTTTCTATGCTCTTCGTTATACTGATCTACAAGCCTGCGAGATTTAAAGTTCAGATATAACCCTCCGAAAAACATTACAGCAGATAAAGCTGCAATAAATATATCTACACCGCTCATATAAACCCCTCCTGTGATAAATCCATAGATTTATTATACCATATCGCATATCGAATTTTCAAAAAAATATGATAGTAATCTTTAATTCGTAATATGAACTCTATGTTATTTTGAACACTCATTCGCCAGATTCAAATTTTGTAAGTTCTAATGTCCACAACAAATTCGCAATATATTACTTACGTTGTTTAAAACAGCACAAGTAATATATTGCGAATCAAAGAAAATTTTAAATTATAGTTTATTATTAATATAATATATTATATAATTTAATTGCATGTTAAAAATAGAGGTGTTTGGTATGGAAGTCAATGATATAAAGATGCTGATCGAATATCTGATATTCAGTAAGATATATTCAAGCCCTGGCAACTCCCAGACTTTTGAAACATTGCTCAATAATTTCATGGGCAAAAATTTATCGGAAGATAGCGATATAAGTCAGGATGGAAATACGGGCGGGAATATAAATGAGGCGGTTGAAGCTTCATCGAGGAAATATGGTGTGGATGCCGATCTTATAAAATCTGTAATCAAGCAGGAGTCAGGTTTTAATCCTAAAGCAGTATCGAAGGCCGGAGCCTTGGGATTGATGCAGCTTATGCCAAAAACAGCTTCTGCCCTCGGAGTGGACAATCCCCTTGACGCCATGGAAAATATAGATGCAGGAACAAGGTATTTAAAATCGTTGATAGATTCATATGGTGGAGATATAAAGCTTGCACTTGCTGCATACAATGGCGGTATTGGAAGGATGCGTAGGCTGAATGTAAATTCTCCCGACAAGATCGATGCCATGCCGTCTGAAACACAAAACTACGTAAGTAAGGTTTATAAAAATTATGAAACATACAAGACTCAGGAATTAAACGGTTGACATCTTAAATACATCCTCTACAGAGATATATTTTGCAGCAGCTTGGTCGAAGGCTCACTTGCCTTAGAAAATGCAAATAGCCCTATAAAAGGGCTATTTCCTTATATATAATTAATATTTAAAGGGGATTTAATATATATAATACTTTTAAATGTTGAACATTTCATAGCGAAAATATTAATAAACTTTTAATTATCTAATATTAAATTTCTATGTAAATAACCTTTAAGCCCTGCTACTTTTATGAACACCCATTTTGTTATTTTTTTGATACAATTTTTTTACCTTTTTGATACAAATTTTCCAAGATGCAAGTATAAAATAAGTATAAGGAAAAATCTTCAATTAGTTTTTAATTTAAATTGAAGAAATAAAGATAGCAAGGAGGCAAGCAGTTTATATTGAAAAAGATTATACTTGCAGCATTGATTATGTCTCTTATGTTTACATCCGGATGCGGCAGCGTAAATAAAAATATAACTGCCGATGCATCTGATAAGGAAATGGAAATTACAGGTAAAGTATACTTTAATGTTTTTAATGAGAACATTAAACCTCTTACCGATGCAGATATACTTTTGATAAATTCAAACGGGATTTATATCGATACTCTAAACACAGATGAAAAGGGAGAAGCTCAAAGAGAGATAACCGTACCTATAGATAAAAGATATGGGATCGGAAAAGAAAACGGGAGTAACCTTAGAGGAACAATAACCGCAATAATCAAAAAAACAGACTACATCGATAAGCTCTTATTTGAAGTACCCGTAAGCGATGCGGGAGCTGTCCAGGTAGTAAACATGCACCCTGTAATAGAGGGCTCAAAAAACGAGCCTGAAGTAATGCTCGGATATAACCGCCAGAATGAGATCATGCAGCTTGTAGATAAATACAAAGAGTTTTTTAAGGAAAAATAGAAAAGACGCAGTTAATTTATATAAACATTAAGAGTAAGGTAAATAAGATACCCTACTCTATTTTTTTGAATTAAACAGCCTTTATGTCCCCTTTTGGTGTTTAAATTAAAATACATATTACGCTGCAGCCAATCTTGAAACTAATATTTTATCGCATTAATAAGCTTTTTTGCCCGTTCTTCCAAAAGGCTTATATTGTCAAAGTTAATACCCTTTGTAAGATATCCGCCTACGCCTACTGCAAAGGCTCCGGCATCAAACCAGCCTTTTATATTTTTATCGTTAATCCCACCTGTTGGCATGAATTCGACAAACGGGAAAGGTCCATGAAGCGCTTTTATAATTGATGGACTGTATGTTTCGCCCGGGAAAAGTTTAATAACCTCCGACCCCATCTTGTAAGCATTATATATTTCAGTAGTCGTTGCCGCCGCCATTGAGAAAAATACTTCCTTCCCTCTGCAGAGAACCGCTACATCTTCTACGATACAGGGTGTTACGACAAAATCCGTACCCCTTTTTATTGCATCCTCTGCCTGGGATAATTCGAGGACCGTCCCTGCTCCTATCACTATATTTGGATACTGATCTTTTAATTCCTCTATCAATGCGCCAGCACCCTCTACAGTATAGGTTACCTCTATGGATTTTATTCCGCTTTTAATCGCAGCGTATGCCATTTCCCTTGCAAGCTTTATATCCCTGCATCTTATTACAGCTATTATCGATTTTCTCATTCTTTCTTTTATATCTTCATTTTTCATAGTATCCCTCCAGTTTTGTTTACCTGCTAACAAAACACAAATACCTTCTCATCTTTTATTTTATCAGATTGTAGTATTATCGCAACAATTTTACCGAGGTGTATAAAGATTATTTTGGGCAGGTTCAAGTCCAGAAGCTTGCAGCCTACTTTAGCCGTTACAGAAGGTTAATTACTTCCATTCATTAAAATCATGATGGATTCCCCAAATTCATCAAATTTATAATTGGGTATTTTATCAAATCCTATATAAATTACTGTAGTATCATCAGTTTCACCTTTTGAAATGGAAATGCTTACAGCTCCCGGTATCTTTTTATAATCAGACTTTATTTTTTCGGCCGCTTTATTTTGTATTGTCGTTCCCCTCATAAGCACCATAAGCTTATAATTCCCTGAAAGAGTGTCATTTATAAGCTTTCCATCCGACCATATTTTTTCATCTTTCTTTATAACCTTCACCTGAGCTTTTGGACCATTTTCATCTTTTACAAACCTTCTTATCAAGAACTTTGGGGAAAGGTATGCATCATAAATCTGAAAAGCTCCGCCCATGGAAACATCATAGCCTGTATTTGCGGTACCGGGCACAAACAGTTTCAATACTTCAGGTGTAACTTTATAATAATGATCATAACTTATATATCCGCCAAGTTTAGGGTCATTATACACTATCATGATGCTCGGTACTATTTTGCCTATTCCCGATCCATCTTTTATATAAAAATAGAAACTGCATGTATTCTGATTGCTGTACTGAATGGCCTGATCCTCCGGCCTCACGCTTTTAAGGTACTTAACTACTGCCGTTATAGTATTTCTATCGGCTATTTCCCTTTTTGATTCTTTCCCGTCATTGTTATATGATATTATTATTTTTTCTGCGTTGGCATAATCATCATTAAAGAGAAACCTGAGCTTATCAGTACCCCTCTTTTTGTATACCTCCCATTTTCCATTATATTTTACAGCTATGGCATCATTCATATCATTTATAGAATATACTGTTGTCCCTACCGGCAAAATAGTCGCACTTCCATTTGTGATTTTTGTATTCGAATGTTCATCAGCGATACTCTTCGTAATTTTGCCTATCTGCCCTCCTATTATTCTTTCATCCGCTACAACATCATCTGACGCTAAGTAATCCACATCATTTAGCCGTATCATTGCGGCAAGATCGGCCATAGTGCCGCCGGTTCCCCGATCAGGTACCTTCTTGTTGAAAAAGTTCAATATCGAAGGTGAAGACATCCATAGTATTATTAAAACTGCTGTGATCGTTAAAACCGGTATCAGCATGGCAGGTTTTGCCTTATTGCGCAATTTATGAAAGACAGTTGATTCTTTCCTTTCAGGAAGATTATTCATTATTTTTTCTTCAAAACCTTCCGGAAGCTTTTTATCACAAAAAATATCCTTGATTGAGCTATCCATACTTTTCATACTGTCATAAGATGAAGCACATTCACTGCATGTTTTCATATGTTCAAGAAGTTCACGCCTTTTTTCGTCGTCGATTTCTCCATCGATATAAAGGCTTATATACTTTCTTGCTTCGATACATTCCATTTTACACACCTTCTTTCAAAAAAGATGCTATCTTCTGCCTTGCCGTATATATCCTCGATTCCACAAGGCTTTCCTTTATATTCAATCTCTTTCCTATTTCTCTGTATGAAAGGTTCGATATATATTTCAGATAAATTATGGCTTTGTATTTTTCAGGAAGGCGGCTTATGGCATCTGCCAATCTTTTTGTCTCTTCTTTTTTAAGAATTTTCTCTTCAGGCCCCTCAGCCTTGCTTTCAATGTTATCTAAGCTTTCGTACCCAAGATCATTTCTGTTTCTACTTTTCAAATAGTTGAAGGCATTATTCTTCGCTATGGTAAAAAGCCAGGTGACAAAGCTTCTGTTTGTATCAAACGTGAAAATATTTTTATAAGCTTTAAAAAATGTTTCCTGAACTATGTCAAGGCAATCATGCTCATCCTGGAGAATCGCATACAAAAATCCATAGAGTCTTTTGGCATAAACAGCTACAAGTTCACCAAATGCGTCCCTGTCGCCTTCTGCCGCCTTCTTTATAACTGTTTTTTCATCAATCATGTTCAGCACCTGCCATGAAAAGATATCCTTTCATATAATTATACAACTGAAATAGCGGCTTCCTTATTTATTAAATATAAAATAATACTTAAAGTCTATATCGTGGCGATTTAAATGATACTATTCAAATATAAAATTTATTCCCATATCCTATGCGATTCGGCCAATTGATAATATGAGTATTATATGGTAAAATTAGGTAAGAACTGATTCAATAAAATAATATTCTTGAAGGAGTGGTATTAATGCATCTCGAAGGTCATTTAAAATCCTTTGACGGTACCGATTTGTATTACGTAAAGGATATGCCTGAACAGTCAAATGCTCTCGTGATTGTCATCCACGGGCTTTGTGAGCATCTTGGAAGATATGGATATCTTACAGATAAACTTACGGATAAAAATTTCGGAGTATATAGATTCGATAACAGAGGGCATGGCAAATCCGGCGGAAAAAGAGGTTATGTCGACGATTTCAACGACTTTATACTCGATGCAGACAAAGTAGTTGAACTTGCCAGGACCGAATATCCTAAACTTCCTGTTTTTATGTTTGGCCACAGCATGGGAGGATTCATAACGGCAGCATACGGTGCAAAATACTCTGATAAGCTTACAGGACAAGTGCTTTCAGGCGCGGCCGTAACGGACCTTCCTGCATTTTCAGAACTTAAAAGCACGAGAATTTTTGAAAGGGACCCCGAGTATAAGATACCCAACACACTATCTTCCCTTATAAGCCGGGATAAAAGTGTTGTAGAAGCTTATGATAGCGATCCGCTGGTTCTAAAAGAAATTACTGCAAAACTTGCCGGAGAAGTTTTTGTAAATGGAATAGACTGGCTTTCAAAAAATATCACATCCTACAAATATCCCTGTCTCATACTTCATGGAAAAAATGATCAGATAGTTTTAAACCAGGCATCGATATGGATGTATGAAAATATTTCCTCAAAGGATAAGGAGATTAAACTTTATAAGGACTGTTTCCATGAAATACTGAATGAAAAAGATGAAAAGGATACGGTTATTGCCGATATAATAAACTGGCTCAACAAAAGAATATGATTATTAAAGGCTTCCAATTGCATCGGAAGCCTTCCACATGCTCACCGATTTTTCAGCATTAAAGATATTGAACTTCAATTCGTAATTTGGATTATGTCATTTTGAACGCTCATTCACCGCTCAAAATAATATAATCCTATTTATTTCGATTTCATATTGTGAATCGAAGATATTGAAGGCATGTGCTTTTTTTAATATGCGTTCAATGCTATACTAAATTAGAGATAATAATATAAGTTATTTTTGATTGGGGGGTAATAAAGTGAAAAAGATACAGATTGCAAACGGTGAAATGAATGTATCCGAAATAGCCCTTGGATGCATGCGGATTGCCGATCTTCCGATGAAAGATTTATCAAATCTTATCAGCACCGCGCTGGATGGAGGGATTAATTATTTCGATAATGCCGACATTTACAGCAATGGAAGGTCTGAAGAAGCATTTGCTAAAGCATTCAAATCTTTGGGAATCAATCGTGAAAAAGTATTTATCCAGACAAAATGCGGTATATGCCATGGCTATTACGATTTTTCAAAAGAACACATTCTGGATGCTGTTAATGGCAGTTTGAAACGTCTTAATACTGATTACATAGATGTTTTACTTCTGCATCGCCCCGATGCGCTTGTTGAACCTGAAGAGGTTGCCGAAGCTTTCTCAATACTGCACAGCAGCAGAAAAGTCAGATATTTCGGCGTAAGCAATCATAATCCCATGCAGATAGAATTGCTAAGCAAATATCTGAGCCATAAAATTGTAATAAACCAGCTTCAGTTTAGTATTGCAAATACAGGCATGATAGATTCAGGTATCAATGTAAATATGAAAGTCGATGGAGCCATCGACAGAGATGGCAGCATACTGGATTATTGCCGTCTTAAAAATATCACAATACAGGCTTGGTCGCCTTTCCAGTATGGATTTTTCGAAGGTGTATTTTTAAATAACGATAAGTTCCCGAAACTCAACGAAAAAATCGATGAAATTGCAAAGGCTAAGGGAGTTCCCAATTCCGCAATAGCTATCTCATGGATATTAAGGCATCCTGCAAAAATACAGCCAATAGTAGGTACTACCAAAGCCAGCCATTTGAAAGATATTTTAAAAGCACCCGAAGCAGAGCTTACACGGCAGGAATGGTATGAAATATACAAGGCTGCCGGAAATAAGCTTCCATAATATAAAAATCTTGTGCTTTAAATGTTTGCATAAGCCAGACATGTCTAACCATGTACTGACGTCCATAATACAAAAGTTCACTCCGTAAGGCAGTTCGGAGTGAACTTTTATTTTTGATAGAATATCATGCCGGGTACATTTTAATTATTTCAAGTACACATAATAAATATAAAACATAAAAGGGGATGAACAATACATGAGGAAAATGATTTTGATTTTTTTGATTTTCATAACGGCTTTAACCGGAGGTTGCAGCAGAAAACCGCCCATAAAAAATGCCGGCCTTTTATACCACGGGGAAACCGATTATACTGTAAATATGAAGAGGGATGCCCTGTGCCTTATGGCAGCATACCCGGAGCACATCACCGGAGTAAAAAAGCAGGGTTTGAAAGTATATTTTACGATGAAGTCAGGCAAACAGCTTTTGTATGATGATGAAAAATCAAAAAACTTTTATGAAAAGCTTAATGATACGGATATCCAAGACATGATGGAACAGATTTATCCCCTCGGCAATATAAAAAGCATTATGGCCGACGGATATGATCCCGGGCGCTTTCGTGTATATGCACTGTTTAAAGAATTATATGGTAATTCCAAAGAACAGACCGAGCATAATCTCACAACTGTAAAAACAGCTTTTGGATATTTACAGTTCAATAAAAATAATAACGCTGCCGGATCATTAAAATCCGTATTCGATGACCTTATACCTCTTGCTCAAAAGAATAATCTCGTGAGGTCTTCAGTGCTTCCTTTAAACGGCACTTTCAATTACAGATATATTTCAGGCACAAATCTTTTAAGTCCGCATTCCTTCGGGATAGCAATCGATTTGGGAAGGGACGGCAGGGATTACTGGAAGTGGGCTTCTAAAAGCCAGGGAGAAAAAAGGATTTCATCATACCCTCAGGAAGTCGTAAATGTATTTGAAAAAAATGGCTTTATATGGGGCGGTAAATGGTGCCACTTCGATATAATGCATTTTGAATACCGCCCCGAAATAATCTTAAAGGCACGATATTTTGGGGAGAACTCTCCACAGGCAAAACCCTGGTATTATGGAGCGCCGTATGATGACGCAAAGATTAAGAATTATATCGATATCATCGATAATGCGTTAAAGTAGTTTCAATTATCCTGAATATGCTGTGTTTTTTATGTATACACCCTGCTGAATGTTAACCGTTTATTTTAATAAGCCAGAAAGTAACGCCGCTGCTGTTCCACCCGAGATCCCACGGCACATGGTATCTGTCATTGGTGTGGGAATCTACCAAAGGCACCCCCATAGAATCGACAGCCGTAATAATTGATACGTGCACAATGTCTCCCTTTTTCTGGTATGCGATTATATCTCCCGGAGAAACTTTGCCGATATAGTTTACGACCTTTTCATATTTTCCTTTAGATACAAGCTTCCCTCTTCCAGAATAAAGCAGATTGTATGTAAACTTCCCTGCATTTACCCACGAAGCGCTCCCCTTACCCTTAGAATACTGCCATCCGCCGCTTGTGCGGATTCCTCCGGCACTTTTGTCCGACAGAACTTGGGATACAAAATTGGCGCAGTCCCCTCCCATATCGGCATAACTCCTGTATTTTTTATTATATTTATAGCCATCCTCGATGATGTAATTTGCCCCGCAGTATTTATCCGCATATTCTATAGCCTTCGCCCTGTCATACTTAAACCATGATCCTCCGCTCACCGTCTCCTCCTGCGGAGTATCAGCTTGCGGCATCCTCTCGTCCGGTATCGTATCTTCCAGCGGATCGCTGTACCAATCCACCGTAACATACCATTTATCATCTCTCTTTATAAGATTCATGGTATGATATGTCGCAAAGCAGAATTCATTCAACGGGCCGTCTTTTTGATCGGCATATATGTATGACATCTTTGTCCTGTCATTCAAATAAACTCTTACGGCACTTTCCCCGCCTCTTACGCTGAATATTTTAAGCTTGCTTTCGCATTGTTTGAATATTACTTTCCTTGCGATATTCCAATCAGTTGCAAACTTTATGCGCTTTGCCTCATGCTCATAGGACCATTGGCCATATCTGCTGGACAACTGGAACTGATTTTTGATAACTGCCACATCTCCTGAAATCAATGCATTGCATCTCTCTTTAAAATAGCCTTCAAGGACATTTTGTATTTCATCCCTTAGTGTAAACTCCGCTATTATGCCTTCCGCCTTAAGAACTATTGAACATGAAATTACAGCCGCAATTATTGTAAAGATTATCGCTATCCTTGTATATCTCTTTGAACTTGTTAAAATATACTTCATATATACACCACCAAAGATACCTTATGTACATTAAATATATACTATATAATATGACGCTGTTTATTAATACTTAACAATAATTTTTATCTGTCATATAAAAAATCAGGCTGTGCTCCGGACCTGGATCTTGGCGATTGAAATAATATTCTTCAAATATAAATCACCTAGAGGTTCTAATTTTTGACCTTGCAGCTGCCTTGTGTTATTCTTATATGTGACGAATTGCTGGAGCATTAAAAAAATATTTGAATTGAGGGAAATAAATATATGAAATCGTTAGTACTTGCTGAAAAACCGAGTGTGGCGAGAGAAATCGCCAGAGTATTAAACTGTAATATTAAGGGGAAAGGATATCTTGAAGGAAATAAATATGTTGTGACTTGGGCGCTCGGGCATCTTGTTACCCTTGCGGAGCCTGAGGATTATGATAAAAAACTTAAAGTATGGAATATGGATGATCTCCCCATGCTTCCTGAAAAAATGAAGCTTAAAGTTATAAAAGAAACATCCCACCAGTTTAGCGTCGTACGCCATCTTATGATTAGAAACGATATATGCGAACTTATTATAGCGACAGATGCGGGAAGAGAGGGGGAACTTGTCGCAAGATGGATAATGATACTTTCAGGCTGGAAGAAGCCCTTTAAGAGGCTGTGGATTTCCTCCCAGACCGATAAAGCTATAAAAGAAGGTTTTGCCAACCTTAAACCCGGCAGGTCATATGATGATTTATTTCATGCTGCCCTTTGCAGAGCTGAAGCGGACTGGCTTATAGGCTTAAATGTTACGCGTGCCTTAACATGCAAATTTAATGCACAGCTTAGTGCCGGCAGGGTTCAGACTCCCACCCTTTCCATAATAATAAAACGTGAGAGCGAAATAAAAAATTTCAAACCCGCAGACTTTTTTACTATACAGGCAGATTTTGGGGATTATTTCGGAGAATGGCGCAACAAATCTGGAAATGGCAGAATATTTGAAAGGAACAAGGCTGAAGAATTAATACAAAATCTGAAAGGACATGATGGCATAGTAAGAGAGGTGCACACAGAGCTCAAAAGTGAACTTCCACCCCTTGCATATGACCTTACAGAGCTTCAAAGGGATGCAAACAGGAGGTATGGCTTTTCCGCACAGAAGACCCTATCCGTGCTCCAGGGACTATATGAAATACGGAAAATCGTAACATATCCAAGAACTGATTCGCGTTATATAAGCTCGGATATCGTGCCGACGCTTCCTTCAAGGCTTAAGGCGATGGATGTGGCGCCTTATGCAGCGCTTATCAAACCCATTCTTTCAAAACCGATAAAAACTACGAAAAGGTTTGTAGACAACAGCAAGGTCTCTGACCATCATGCAATAATACCTACAGAGCAGCCTTTGGATCTTTCATCCTTGAACAGCGATGAAAAAAATCTGTATGATCTTATTGCAAGAAGATTTATATCCGTGCTCTATCCACCCTATAAGTATAAACAAACACTGATCACCACTGAAATAAACGGCCAGAATTTCTATTCAAGCGGCAAAACTCCGGAGGATCAGGGCTGGAGAAAGGTGGAATACAGGACTCCGGTTAAGGATGAAGGGGATCTTTTAGAACAGAAATTATCCATACAGAAGATAGGAAATACTAAAGTTGTCAAGAACATAAAATTGAATAAATCAAAGACAAAGCCGCCTGCAAGATATACCGAGGCTACGCTGCTTACGGCTATGGAAAGCCCGGGGAAGTTCATCGAGGATGAAGAATTGAGGGAGTCCATTAAAGCCGGAGGGCTTGGTACTCCTGCGACAAGAGCTGAAATAATCGAAAAGCTCATATATGCAAATTATATCGAAAGACACGGCAAAGAGCTTGTACCAACATCAAAAGGCATTCAGCTTATCAACATTGTTCCTGAAAATTTAAAAATGCCTGAGCTTACAGCCGAATGGGAACTTAAACTTTCAGAAATAGCAAAGGGCCGCGGCGACAGATGGATCTTTATGGACGGCATAAGGAAAAATGCAGTTGAACTTGTGCAGGCCGTACAGGCGGATACATCCGTATACAAAGCCGATAATATAACAAAGACAAAATGTCCGCAATGCGGCAAATATATGCTCCTTATAAATACCAGACATGGTAAAATGTTATCCTGTCCCGACAGATCATGCGGTTACAGGCAGGAAGCGAATGCAGATGATACGAATATATTTAAAAAGTCGAAGGGAGAAAGTTTCAGAAACAAAAAGCTGATTCAGAAGTTTAGCGACAATAAATCTATAGGCAACAGCCTTGGCGACGTTCTAAAGGCAGCCCTTTCCGAAAAGAAAAACGCTTGATGATGGTAGCCTTCAATGATATTATTTATCCATCATTTCTTGTATACAAATATATCATTCTATAATGCAGATAATAAATATATATTCGAAATAATAACTAATGAAAAGAGTTGATATTAATGGAACATGTTAAATTCGAAGATTTAAATTTATCAAAAGAAATACTAAAAGCAGTAAAAGATCTGGGATTTGAAGAGGCGTCACCAATACAGGCGGCATCCATTCCCCATATGTTAAATGGCAAGGACATCATAGGTCAGTCGCAGACTGGCACGGGAAAAACTGCTGCATTTGCCATTCCTATACTGGAAATGATAAACGCGGAAGATAAAAAGCTGCAAGCCATCGTGCTTTGTCCCACAAGAGAACTGGCAGTACAATTGTCGGAAGAGTTCAGAAAGCTTGCAAAATATAAAAAGAATATTAAAATACTCCCGGTATACGGCGGTCAGCCGATAGAGCGCCAGATAACGGCGATAAAAAAAGGCGTACAGATAATAATAGGTACTCCCGGTAGAATATTGGATCATATTAGACGCAGAACAATCAAACTGGGGACTATAAAAATAGCTGTGCTGGATGAAGCTGATGAGATGCTGGATATGGGCTTTATCGATGACATTAAGGCTATATTGAATGAAACTCCTGACGAAAAGCAAACCACTTTGTTTTCTGCCACAATGCCAAGGGATATATCGGAGCTTGCAAAAAAATATCAGAAAAATCCCGAATATATTAAAGTCGTCCACAAAGAGCTTACGGTTCCAAGCATAGAGCAAATATATTTTGAAGTAAAAGAAAAAATGAAACCCGATATATTATCCAGGATTATTGATATGTATAGTCCAAGGCTCTCCCTCGTATTCTGTAATACAAAAAGGCGTGTTGATGAGCTTATTTCTCAGCTCCAGGCAAGGGGTTACCAGGCTGAAGGTCTTCATGGCGACATGAGGCAGTCTCAGAGAGACAGGGTAATGGATAAATTCAGAAAGGGAACCATAGATATACTTGTTGCAACTGATGTTGCCGCAAGGGGAATCGATGTCGATAATATCGATGCAGTTTTTAATTACGATGTTCCTCAGGACGAAGAATATTACGTGCACAGAATAGGAAGGACCGCCCGTGCCGGCAGGGCCGGAAGAGCCTTTACTTTTGTAGTCGGGAAAGAAATTTATAAGCTCAGAGATATACAAAAATATACTAAGACAAAAATATGGCTGCATGATATTCCTACTGTCGATGATATCGAAGAGATCAAAGCTGATACATTTTTGGATAAGATTAAATCCACGATAAATGAAGGTCATCTTTCCAAATATCTTGAATTTGTTGAAAGACTTACTGCCGAAGATTATACATCTTTGGATATTGCTGCTGCTCTTTTTAAATTATCGATAGGAGAAAATACAGATAACAATACTGAAATTTATGATGACTTTGAAAATACAGGCGGCGCTCCAGGCATGGCAAGATTATTTATAAATATAGGCAAAAGCAGGAATATAAGCCCGGGTGATATCGTCGGTGCTATTGCAAACAAGACGGGAATTTCAGGGAAACTCATAGGCACCATAGACGTTCACGATAAATATACTTTCGTTGAAGTTCCAAAAGAATATGCAAGAGAGGTTCTTGATATTATGAAAAATGCCCAAATAAAAGGCAAAAAAATAAACATAGAACCTGCAAATTCAAAATAATTTAATCTGTACATTTTTGATCCAGTTAAAACCTGCAGTCATAAATTGCAGGTTTTTATATATTTAATCATATGTTCACTATTCTGTCACAATAAAATTTTATAATATTTTAAAATAGTGATAAGGAGGAATTGACATGGGAGGATATTTTAGCGGTGGCAATAATGGTCAAGATACTTTACCAAGGACTTTTCAAGGTGGAAGGACTTTATTCGGGAGCTACTTTACGATAGCCCTTTTAGTTACCCTGATAATTGTGTCGATAGTAATATTATGCCTTGTGATTAAACTGTTAAATGACGTTAAAAAACTTTCAAATAGAATAGAGAGCAGCAAATCCGGCAACATATATCCACCGGTAAACCAGGCTAATACTTTAAACACAACTGGCAATACCGATACCGGGAATAATGCTCAAATCCCTAAAAGTCAATAGTAAAAAAGGGGTAAATTAAAGGTGCATATATAGTGCACCTTTAATTTACCATGCCAGGGAAATCAAGGGACAGGTCCTCTTTCCCACGTTTTTAAGGTCACGGGACTCCTTTATTTTCTCAGCACTTTGGACGCATCCTTTTCGCTGATAAAAATAAGATAATATCCAAGGAGTATGCTCCCAATAACTATACCGCAATCTGCCACATTAAATATTGCAAAATTTACTGCGCGAAAATCAAAAAAATCTACGACATATCCTGGTATAATCCTGTCTATAAGATTGCCTATGGCGCCCCCGATTACCATTGAAAGCCCTATTTTCAGTATAATATTTTCATTTTTATGCAAAAAAAGATAATACATTGCAAAAAAAATAAATACTATCGTTACCGATATGAAAAACCATCTTTGGTTTTGCAGTATACTGAAAGCAGCACCCTTGTTTTCAGCATATGTAAGGTGAAATATATTCTTGATAAGCGGTATTGAACCTACCGGTTTTAAATAAACAACAGCCAGACGTTTCGTTATCCTGTCTAAGAATACTATAGAAAATATTATCATCAGTTGAAGCATCAAAATCCTCCATCATATTTCCACATATTGTATTATAGAAATATTATACCATATCCTTCAGGATTTTTGCAGCTTAATCATTCTGATTCCCTGGAATGCTGTAAGACTCACACTATAAGGTGCATACAAGGCGACATTTTAAAGGACCTGCAAGAATTAAATCTTACAGGTCCTTAAAGGTAGACTACCTTCTATATCCTCTATTGTTGTTATTCCGCTGTTTTCTGGCTCTTCTGCACTCCGGGCATCTTTGTGGTTCGTTTTCAAAACCCTTTTCTTTATAAAAAGCCTGTTCGCCTTCTGTAAATATAAATTCTTTTCCACAATCTTTACAAATTAATTTCTTATCTGCCATATCAACATACCTCCTTTTTCAAATATTTAATCGAGATCTAAACAGATAACAATATTCCTTAAAAAGAGGATATGTTGATTATCATATTAAACCTTTATCAATTACTCCTATATCATATCATAAAACATGCCGATATGTAAACCAGTTCGTGAAATTATTTATAAATTTTACCATATAATTTAGAATCCGGACTTAATTTCCCTGATATCCTGCGTTCTATGATATAATATTTTCAGGAGGAATTCGCATGGAATACATGAGTGGAATAGTTGAAAGAATAACCTATGTAAATGAAGACAGCGGATTTTATGTCATAAAAATCAAATCAAATGGATTCGACGATCTCGTAACGGCTGTAGGCAACCTTGCCTCTGTAAACGTCGGATCTGCCGTGAAACTTAAAGGCGACTGGAAATACAACAGCAAATACGGAAAACAGTTCAGCGTGCTCGACTACAAAGAAACTGTGCCGGCAACAGTCGCAGGAATTGAAAAATATCTTGGGAGCGGACTTATCAAGGGTATAGGACCTGTAAATGCAAGAAGAATCGTTAAAAATTTTAAAGAAGATACCATAAGAATAATCGAAGAAGAGCCCGACAGGCTTGAAGAAATTGAAGGCATAGGTTCAAAAAGAGTCTCAATGATTAAGAAGGCATGGCAAGAGCAAAAGGAAATAAAAAATGTTATGCTTTTTCTCCAGAGCAAAGGAGTATCGACGGCATACGCGGTAAAAATATTTAAAACCTACGGAAATGACAGCATCGAAACGGTAAAATCAAATCCTTACAGGTTAGCAGATGACATATGGGGCATAGGTTTCAGAACAGCCGATAAGATAGCACAGCAAATGGGCTTTGATAAAAACTCACCTGAAAGGTGCCGTTCAGGAATTATATATGTGCTGAATGAGCTGTCCCAGGATGGCCACTGTTTTGCATTCAAAGACCAGCTTGTAAAAAAAGCATGGGAGGTCCTTGAAACCGACAAAGAGTTGATAAATTCAGCTATAAATGAAATGATACAGTCAAAATCCCTCATAGCCGATACGGACGATTCCATCTATCTCCCTCCGTTCTATTTTAGTGAAACGGGAACTGCTAAGAGGATCAAAGAGCTTGTATCATTTCAGAGTAGCTTATATTTAAAAAATCCGGACGATATCATAGAAAAAGTTGAAAGAGAACAAAACATAAAATATGACGATGTTCAGATAGAGGCGATAAAGGTCGCATCAAAGTCCAAATTCATGGTACTGACAGGCGGACCGGGAACCGGGAAAACCACAACGATACTTGCAATAATAAAAGTTTTTGAAAGAATGGGTGCCAGGGTCTTGCTGGCTGCTCCCACGGGGAGAGCGGCTAAAAGGATGTCCGAAGCCACGGGTATGGAATCAAAGACAATACACAGGCTTCTTGAATATAAACCTCCCGAAGGATACAAAAGAGGGCCGGATAATCCCCTGGATTGCGATGTGCTCATTATAGACGAAACATCCATGGTGGATATTATTCTAATGTACAATCTTTTAAAGGCAGTATCGAATAACACCATAGTGATACTTGTAGGCGATGTGGACCAGCTCCCGTCTGTCGGCGCAGGAAATGTGCTTAAGGATATAATAGATTCGGGTGTTGTCAACGTAGTACACCTGACCAAAATTTTCAGACAAGCTCAGGGAAGTTCTATAATAATGAATGCTCACAGGATAAACAAAGGCATATTCCCAAACCTTAAGGGTGGAAGAAAAAGCGACTTCTTCTTTATCGAGGAAGAAGACCCTGAAAGAATTGTCGAGACTATAAAAGACCTTTGCGTAAGAAGGCTTCCCCGATATTATAAGGTCGATCCAGTAGAAGATATCCAGATACTTTGCCCCATGCAAAGGGGTGAAACGGGAGCACACAACCTTAACACAGTCCTTCAGGATGCTCTTAATAAATCCGATGTATTTATACACTACGGGGGAACACTGTATAAATTGAACGACAAGGTCATGCAGATAAAAAACAACTACGATAAAGGAGTATTCAATGGCGACATGGGCATAATAAGTTACATAAATATGGAAGACAAAACTCTTAAGATAAGGTTTGACGGTACCGATGTGGATTATGATGCAACGGAACTGGACGAAGTTATGCTGTCTTATGCCATAACTGTCCATAAAAGCCAGGGAAGCGAATATAAAATAGTCGTGGCGCCCTTTACAACCCAGCATTATATGATGCTTCAAAGGAACCTTTTGTATACATGCATAACGAGGGCGAAAAAAGTATTTATACTTATCGGTACAAAAAAAGCGATCGGCATGGCAATATCCAATAATAAAATAGCGGAAAGGAATACTATGCTTTCAAATAGGCTAAAAGGGATATGAACATAATAAAATTATGTTATTTTGAACAATGAATAAGCATTATGAAAGTTTAATAAGTTCTTGGTTTTGCTGCCGCTTAAGAATCCCTAGAGCTTTTGAACGTCTGAGCAAAGATAAGTTTCAAAAGCTCTTGAATTCTTAAGGCTGCTGGCCTTAGAACTTACAAAATTTGAATCTGGCGGATGAGTGTTCAAAATAACATAAGGTAAAATTACGAATTGAACATATATTGTTTAAATAATTTTTATATACCCAATTCTAAACGGCTTTATCTTTAAGAAGCTTTATGAACAAGCCTCCTATCACGGACCTGTGCTGGAAACCTACCTGTTTTCCGCTCACAGTATCATACCAATCTGTAAATGGCACCCTGCTTGGCGACTCATTTACAAAGTCCCATACGGGGTTTACAAATGCATCAAAATCTTCCCTGCAATCCGCCATTGCAGCGCTCCAGAAGATCCAGTCGGTCTTTGTGTATGTTTTCCTCGAATCGAGCGGCACTCCGTATTTGTTCATTTTACCGATATAGTATGCTATTTCGTCCCTCTTGATATCATGGCTGAAAATATCGATGTGAAAAATAGAGTCCCATACCATATTATATTTAAGACTCCAGGTATTATCCCCATCAAATGTCAGCTTATAATGGTCACCTTCCCTGTCTATTTCCTTCCATCTTGCAGCCATGTCTTTCGCAGTCTTCAAATATTTTGCCTCATCCTCCCTTTTGCCGAGGATTCCGCAGATAATGGAATATGAAGCGATACCCAGTATAGCCTTTACCGAAAGGTTTGCATTATGAGACAAGTGCCCTGCAAAATCATCTGTACAAAGCTGATTGCCGGGATCGAAACCGTTTTCTACAAGATAATCCGCCCATTTTTTCAGTGCCTCAATGTTCTTCTGTGCAAAGATAGCATTTTTCTCTCTAAGGCATACTGCAGCAGTTGCTATAAGCATATTTCCGCATTCTTCAACAGGCATCTGATTATTTGCTTTATTCTCACCGTATACCTGTCCGTCGGCTTTTGGATACTGGCCCACATCATGGGGCGCGAACTCAAACTTCCAACGGCCGCTACTGTAAAATTTAAATATAGGCCTCAGCATTCCCTTTACAAGTTCCGCATTATAAACCAAAAATAAAGGTATCGACGGATATGTTACATCCACAGTTGCGATGCATCCGTTGCTGAAACATTCCTTTGAAAAGAACAGCACTTCCCCGTTATCATCCGATACGAGTTTGTGAGCGGCAATAGCCTGCCTGTATGCAAGGCATAACAGATCGGCATACTTCCTGCCGCCTGATTTTTCTGCATCCTTAATAAGCCTGCTGTTAAAATCAGCGCACCTTTTCATTACAACGCTGTAATCGTCTGCGGCTTCATGGAGCATACCGTCAAAATTCTGCCCGTCTTTCCTCCAGTAAGCTTCCAACTGTTTGCCAAAATATTCTATGGACTTTATATCATCATAGGCAAGTATTATAAAACATGAAACCTCATCACAGACATCCTTGAAGTCCATTTCAACTGACATGGTCGGCATATTACTATTCAGGCAAACAGGCATGCTTTTATCATCGCCGGGGCTGATTTTCCCTTCATCGATGAAGCTGCCCTTTGTCTCGCTTGCCTGTATCTTTGTGGTATAGCTGATATTTTTCCTTTCCGGCACGGCTAAATGAAAATAGCCCCAATCTATTCTTATATCGTCACCGCTCCTGCTTAAGACATCCTGCTTTTCATTTCCCATATACATATCCGAAATTCCTCCGGATATATTTTTTCTTCCCCAGACCACGCTCTGATCATGGGTGTCGGTACACCATTCGGCATTCGCATCAAAATATATCTTTACTCTGTGAGCCTTTCCGTCCATGGAGCTTATTGAAAACGTTACATATGATGCCGGCCTTGACATAAGCTTTAAATCATCCATAAGAAGCGGAGTTGTAAAGTCCACTTTAAGCCTTATGCCATTACCCTCAAAAGTATAAATGCTCGATAGGGGACGTACCTCCAGGTCCTTTTGCTCCAGTACAGCTTCATTTTTTATCCGGCTTCCCAAAAATCTGAAAACCTTTCCGTCAATTGCAATAATCCCTGTCATACCATTTGTCTTCCCCGTCCAGTGCCTTGTATCATCATCGTAAAGATTATCGGCCATCGACCATACGCTAAAGTATGAATCCACCGTTACAAGAGGCACTGCCGCAGGTCTTATCTTTTTATCCATATGTTAACCTCCAAAAGGCCGATACTTTGCCGGCCCATTTTATTTTATTTTACAACCATATTTTTAAAAAGTAAATTCCTTTTTATTATTCGGCTTCGATTCGCAATATAAGCTTATGTTATTTTGAACACTCATTCGTTGCTCAAAATAACACAATTCTATTTATTCCTGATTTCGAATTACGAATTGAAGATTCTTCAAGTATAGAATATGCATCTCCCGTGACTTTACTCACGGGTATTCTTGCCTATAGTATGATATAATTTAGAGAGAAAAATGAAATACTACGCAAAATCATATAAAGTATTTAAGGGAGCTGATCATCTAATGGATAATAAAAAAAGTTCATCTCATTTTCCGGATAATCCTAATATAAATGTAAAATATGACAAAAACAAATTAAAGGATATATATCTTGCAGGCGGCTGTTTCTGGGGCGTGGAAGCATTCATATCACGCATATACGGGGTATATGATGTTACCGTAGGATACGCGAACGGAACTACAAAAAATCCTACATACGAAGATGTATGCCGCAATGATACCGGCTTTGCCGAAACTGCCCATGTACAGTATGATCCTGAGAGAGTGGATTTGAAAACACTTCTCGGTGATTTTTTTAAGGTAATCGATCCGACCAGCCTTAATAAGCAAGGAAATGATAGAGGTTCGCAGTACCGGACCGGAATATATTATGTCGATGAATCCGATAAAGCAGTTATAGAGGAAGTTGCAGCGCAGGAGCAAAAAAAATACGATGAGCCGATTGTAACGGAAATCGAACCCTTAAGAAATTTTTATTTGGCGGAAGAATACCATCAGGATTATCTTGAGAAAAATCCAAACGGCTACTGCCATATCAATTTCAGCAAGTTATAAACCTCCCATCATCAGGTATCGATCTATGAATCCATATTTTATCCCAAGGATATTAAAGTAATATTCAAGCAGAATGCCGGTTTTTGAACACTTATCATGTTGTTCAAAAACCGGCATCGCTCTTTAACATAACCCTATTTAATATCCTTTATCTCTTTTAATACTTCAAGCAGCAGCTCCCATGTCCTCTGTACCGACGCTATGCTCAAATGCTCATCCGGCGTATGAACTCCGTATATATCGGGCCCTAAGGAAACCATATCTACATCCTGCAGCTTCTCCTTAAAAAGACCGCATTCCACTCCCCCATGGGTCGCAATTACTTCCATTCCCCTTCCAAATATATCCTTATATACTTTTATAAATAATTTTCTCAAGCTCGAATCAGGATTATATTCCCATTCAGGATAATCCCCGTCAAACTCGATATCAGCTCCGAATTTTTCTGCGACAACCTTCATCTGCGTGCAGATATAATATTTTCTGCTCCTTACGGAACTTCTTACCGCGCTCTCATATGATATATTTTTGTCGGATGTCTCTACAACTCCGATGTTTGTCGAACTTTCGGGAAGCCCTTTAATTTCCATACTCATGGATTGTATCCCGTTTGGTATCGTAAGCAGAAGCCCGATAGCCGATTTTGCGGTACTTTTTGTAAAAACATTGTCCACATCCATATCTAACTTTTCGGCGGTAACGGTAACATTTTTATCCGATGCTCTATATTCATTCTTGAATATGCCGTCCCATTCAGCCGCCTTTTTGGCAAGCTTTTCACTGTTTTCATGGCTTATCAGTATTACGGCGGATGTTTCCCTCGGTATTGCATTCATCTTCTGACCGCCGTCTATCCTGTTTATATAAAAATTCATATTGAGCGACATATCGTAAAGCAATCTTCCCATAAGTTTGTGGGAATTTGCTCTTTCCTTATCGATCTCACCGCCCGAATGACCGCCTTTCAGATTGCCTATGGTAATTTTGTATGGGATCAAGGCTTTATCGGCATCTTCCCATAATACAGGCAAATAAATCTTTGCCCTTACGCCTCCTGCGCAGCCTGAAAGAATCCTGCCTTCCTCTTCAGAATCCAAGTTTATTAGATACTTTCCCTTGATCGAAGATAAGTCTACCCTTGCTGCCCCTGTAAGCCCGACTTCCTCTCCCGTCGTAAGCAGCACCTCAAGGGGTGGATGTGGGATATCATCGGAATCCAAAAGCGCAAGAGCATATGCGATGGCTATCCCGTCGTCTCCGCCAAGAGTCGTGCCAGATGCATATATCATGCCATCTTTAACCTGCAGCTTTATAGGATCTCTTTCAAAGTCATGTACGACGCCTTTATTTTTATCGCATACCATATCCATATGACCCTGTATGATAACTCCGGGGACATTTTCAAATCCCAAAGATGCAGGCTTTTTTATTATGACATTAAAAGATTCATCCTGAGTTACCTCAAGGTCGTGCTCCCTGGCAAACTTGACCAGATAGTCGCTTATGGCTTTTTCGTTTCCCGAGCCTCTGGGAATTTTCGAAATCTCCTCAAAATATTGAAAAACTTTTTTTGAAGACAATCCTTCAAAATACTTTTCCATTAGATAACACCTCTTTAGTTTTATTTCTATTTTCAAATATACCAAGGATCATCATAAAGAATGCGGCGGAAAGTGCAAGTACAAATATTACCGGCCATACAGCTCCGACTCCGTGTACGGTTATATATTTACCCATCACATAAGGAGCTATGGCGAACCCCGTTCCCGAAATTATATCGATTATTGAGTTGAACCTGCCCCTGTGCGTCATAGGCGTACGGTTTGCGATATATACTCCTATATTCGTTACATTCAGTATTTCCCCTGTAGTCCATATTATAGTGGATATTACAAAGGGCCAGTAACTATTGACAAAATACAGCATTCCGAATCCTGCTGCAAAAAATATTCCTGCAAGCGATATATTGTATATATCTTTTACCTTTTTTGTGATATTAACAATAATTGTAGTCGCAAATATCACAAAAAGGCAGTTCACCATATTAAATGTCCCGTAATACTGGGGGCCAAGTACATCGCCGAATATCTTTCTGGAATAAAGAGGCATGCTGAACATGCTCTGGGCATATACAAATGAATATATTGTATCTATAAGCGAGAATACCAAAAGCAGCGGGCGTTTCAAAAGAGCGGATAACAGCCCGCCTTTCTCCGACTTCTCAAAGGTATCCTTGCGAAAACCATCCTCTATCTGATTAGCAGTCGGCTTGGTCTCGTCCACATATTTATAGATAAGAAATATCGCAATAAGCGATGTAACAGCATCTCCTATA
>ENA-UOOI01000226-UOOI01000226.1-fermentation-metagenome-genome-assembly--contig:-NODE-226-length-72063-cov-72.975294_pt1 | contig 72063 bp, 65 predicted proteins | sample MGYA00245779_ERZ724027 | MGnify/ENA primary metagenome ERZ724027 (study PRJEB28704, sample SAMN03018318) | fermentation metagenome | biome: anthropogenic terrestrial biome; feature: soil; material...
CGCCTCATCCCCACCCTCCACCCCGCCGCCGCGCTCTACAACCCGGCATACCGGGAGGCCCTGGAAGAGGACTTCCGGGTCATCGGGCGTGAACTCGCAGGGGCAGGAGGATCTGCTATACGGGACTGAAAAGGCCATGGCAAAAGAGAAGTCATACGGGGCTGTCGTCGTCCGCCGGGATACGGATCTCCAGTACCTCATCCTGCAGTACGGGGCCGGGCACTGGGACCTGGTGAAGGGGCACGGCATGCGCGGCGAGAGCGAGGAGGAGACGGTGCTCCGCGAACTGGAGGAAGAGACCGGGATCACCCGGGCCACGTTCATACCCGGGTTCCGGGAGGAGATTCACTATTTCTTCCAGCGCCGGGGGCACACGGTCTACAAGGAGGTCGCCTACTACCTGATCGAGACCCCGGAAGAGGCGGTGACGCTCTCGGACGAGCATATCGCCTACCAGTGGCTCCCGTATGATGAGGCGCTCCGGGCGATCACCTTCGGGAACTCGAAACGGGTGGTCGGGAAGGCTCACGAGCACTTAACGGCCCCGCGGAGCCCGAAGAGCGGGTGACCGCGAGCCCCGGCCCCCACTCTTCCTCAGACTTTTTTGTCCTCGGGGAGTTCGCTCACCTCCTTCCCGAGGAAATAACTTATGACGGTCCTGATAGTGACGAGCGACCCGAGGACGATCAGGTCCTGGAGCGTCGGTTCAAGGATTGTCTTCAAGACATCGGCGGCAACGAAGAACTCGAGGCCGATCAGGATGCGCGTGGTGAACACCCACCGGATGTCGTGGTAACTCCGCTCCCGAAGGCGCGTCTCCCGCGCCAGGAGCTCGATGATCGCAATCACCGCTCCGTAGACGATGAAGAGCCCCCCGAACGTCCCGAGGACCGTTTCGGTGATCCCGATGAGCATCTCGAGCACCATGCCTGGCGCGCATATCGATGACGGTGGACTTATACGTTACCCGGGCTCTCGGGGAACCCACCTTCCGGGCAGGCACTCTCCGGTGCCAGAGGGACGACGACGGAGAACCCGTTGTAGCGCTCGAGCGTCACGGGGACGCCGTAGACCGCCTCGATGATCTCCGGCGTCACCACATCGGGTCCGCCCGCGGCATGAATGACGCCGTCCTTTAAGAGAATGAACCGGTCAGCATAGCGGAGCGCCATGTTCAGGTCGTGCATCGTCATCACCGCGGCAACGTCGTGGTCCGCCGTCACGCGCCGGACGATCTCGAGGATCTCAAGCTGGTTTTTGAGATCGAGGCTGCTTGTCGGTTCGTCCAGGAGGAGCACCCGGGGTTCCTGCACGAGCGCCCGGGCAATGCTCACCTTCTGGAGTTCCCCGCCGCTCATCTCATCGATGTACCGGAGCGAGAGATCTTCGAGGCGGAGCATCCGGACTGCTGCCTCGACGATCCGGAGGTCCGCCTCCGTTACGTCCCACCGGATGTGCGGCCGGCGGCCGAGGAGGATAGCGTCGAATGCGGTCATCCGACCGACCTCACACCGTTGCGGGACGTAGCCTACCTTCCGGGCGATCGCCATCCGGTCCGCGGTGAGGAGGTCCGTCCCCTCGACGAGGACAGACCCGGTTTTCGGCCGCAGGATGGCGTTCATGCACTTTAAGAGCGTCGTCTTTCCAACACCATTCGGCCCGAGAATTGCGAGAACCTGGTGTGGGCTGAGGCTGAACGTTATATCCCGGATGACCGGGGAACTCCGGTAGGTGAACGCCACACCGTCAACGTCGAGAATCATCGCCGATACCCCACGAGAAGCAGGTAGATGAAGATCGGTGCGCCGAGAAAGGCCGTGAGCACGGCTACCGGGAGGATATACGGTGCCACAATGACCCGTGCGACGGTGTCCGAGGCGAGGAGGAGAACCCCGCCTATGACGCAGGAGCCCGGGATCAGGTATCGCTGGTCGTCGCCGATGATTCTCCTCACCATGTGCGGGCAGACGAGCCCCACAAACCCGATGACCCCCAGAAACGAGACGATCACGGCGGATACGAGCGCTGCGACGACCATCCCAATATCCCGAACCCGCTCGACGCTGACACCGAGTCCTTTTGCGGTCTCGTCACCGGCGTCGATCGCGTTGTAGTTCCAGCGGTTCGCGACGAAGAAGAGACAGGCCGCTATAACGACGAGCGTCATGATTCCGAGTTCCTGCCAGCCGGCCCGGCTGACGTCGCCGAAGGTCCAGAAGACGACCGCGGCGAGCTGGGTGTCGTCGGCGAAGTACTGGAGGAACATCGTCCCCGCCGTGAAGAGGGAGGAGAGGGCAACGCCGGCGAGTACCATCACCTCAGGGGATGCCCCGCGTATACGGGATATGAGCAGGATCACAGTGGTGGCAAGGAGACAGAAGGCGAATGCTACGATCGTCGTCAGGTAGGGGTTGCTCAAGGTGACGGCGTCGGCAACCGTCGAGTGCATCTGGCCTGTGCCGAGGAGGATGACCGAGACGGCCGCCCCAAAGGCACCGGCGTTCGATATGCCGAGTGTAAACGGGGATCCGAGCGGGTTACGGAGGATCGACTGCATGGCGACACCTGCCACCGAGAGCCCGACCCCGGCGACGATCGCGGCGAGCGCCTGCGGGAGGCGGATGTTCCAGACGATCCGGTCTGCGTTGGAGACGCTCATAGCGGCGTCGGGGTGAAGAAACAGATAAATCCGGTCGATGGTGCCGTTCACGAGGGAGAGAAAGACGTCATACGGGGGGAGACCGGCCGCACCGACCGATATGGATACGATCAGGAGGATGAAGAGGAGGATGATCCCGCCGAGGATCCAGAGGTACTTGCGCCGCACGTATCCCAGGTAGTCTCTCGGGATGGTCCCGTCTGCAAAGTGCATCTTTTCACATCCTCCTTCTCGACCCGGCGCTACAGCGGGATCTCCGCGAATCCGAAGTTCCTGTACTGGCTGTTCAGGTCGCCAAAGACCGGTTTGCCGAGGAAGAAGGTGTAGATCTCGTCTGCCTTCTTGATGGGGTCGACATCGGCGAACCGGTCGGGATACAGGGTCTTCCCGACGAAGTAGGCGTCGGCAAGCACGGTCTCGTAGTTCGTGTTGTAGAAGTTGTACGGGAGGACGCCGTAGATCCGGCCTTCCTTCGCGGCGGAGAGGCCCGCGAGCGCCGCGTCGTTCTTCAGTTCATCGATCGCCCCGCCGCCCTCCATCTGGATGGTGCCGACGTCGATGAAGATGTATCCGGGGTCCCAGTCGACGAGCGCCTCTTTCGCGACATCGGCATGCGCCGTGCCGAGACCTGCGGCAACGTTTTTCGCGTGCACCCAAGAAAACGGCGGGTAGGCCGGTTCGGTGGAGATGATACCGTGAGCGCCTGCTGAAGAGACGCCGCCGACGTAGACCTCCTTCTGTTCAGCCTCAGGGATCTCGCCGGTCCGGCGCTCGAGGTCGGCCATCGTCGCCTCGATGTAGGCGATCACCTCTTCGGCCCGGTCTTCTCTCCCGAGAACCTGACCCATCGCGCGGAGACCGCCGTACATCTCGGCCTTCTCGGCGTCGTTTCTGAGCGAGCCGTACGGGAACGCCACGACCGGGATGCCTGTCTTCTCCTGGAGTTTCTCAGCCTCGGCGGCACTTGTCCCGTATGCCGTTCCGCTCGAACCGGTCTTGAAGATGACTTGCGGGCTGATCGCGAGAATCTTCTCAGGGTCGTCCTTACCCCGGAACTCACCGATCAGCGGGAGCCCTTTGAACTGCGACCCGTAGGCGAGGGCGTAGGGACGGCCTTCTATCGTCTGTTCCTTCTTCTCGATGTCGTCGACACCGACGACGAGGTCCTGGTCCTGCAGGTAGACGAGGTAGCGGAGACACCCTGAGCCTGAGCAGACGACACTCTCCGGAGGCGACGGGACGGTGACGGTCCGGCCGAATCCATCGGTTATCGTGGCCGTCTGGCCGCTCTGGGCGACGGTCGGACCGGTCTCGGTGCCGGTGCACCCGGTGGCGAGCATAAGCACAACGAGGGCCGCAAGCACCGCGGCGGTGAGGATTCCTGTAGATCGAAACGGCGACATACTATCATCAATTGTCGTAACACAGTTTATTATAGTTACCGAATAGGGATCTACTCGGTATGATTCAGCTCCGGTTCGTAGTACCATGTGCCGGTGCAGAGACCCCGGATGCCGACCGGCTTCTCCCGTCTCGTGGAACCCGGACCCTCTGTATGCCTCCTCTGCCGCGCCCTCCGGCGGGGACCGGACCCGCTCCCGGGAGCTGGATAACTATTATGGGCGGCCGGCCCAATCCCTGGAATGGAGACACCGGTCATGCAGCCCGGGCACGACCGCATACGATTGAGGGATATCCATGCCGGAGAGAATGTTAACCGAATCTGAAGGATACCGCCTGCTGGAGACGTGCGGGATACCCGTGCCGCCCCATCACCTCGCCACCAGCGCCGGCGATGCCCGGGCGGCCGCCGGGCGGATAGGCTACCCTGTCGTCATGAAGGTCGTATCGCCGCAGATCGTCCACAAAAGCGATGTCGGCGGAGTCATCACCGGGATCGAGGGGCCGGACGACGCTGAAGAAGCATACCATACGATCATGCAAAACAGCGCCTCCCGTGCCCCGGATGCGGTGGTCACCGGCATCATCGTGGAGAAGCAGATGCCCGGAGGGCTCGAGGTGCTGATCGGCGGGAAGACCGACCCGTCGTTCGGGAAGGTCGTCACGTTCGGCCTCGGTGGGAAGCTCGTGGAACTCCTTGAGGACATCTCCATCCGTGTGCTGCCCGTCACCGACGACGATATCCGTGCAATGGTCCGGGAGATTGAAGGCTATCGGCTCATCCGGGGATACCGGGGGGAGTCCCCGAAGGACGAGGAGGCGCTCGTCCGGGTCATCGCAACGATGGCGCGCCAGTTCACCGAGAACCCGCAGATCCGGGAGTTCGATCTCAACCCGGTCATCGTCTCTGAAGAAGGAGCCAGCGTCGTCGATGCGAGGATCATCGTTGGGGATACTGCCGGGGGCGAGGCCGCCCGCCTCAGCATCCGGGCACCCCCGGATATCCTCTACCCGGAATCCATCGCCGTGATCGGCGCATCCGCGAGCCCGAACAAGGTGGGCTACTCCGTCCTCCGGAACCTGCTCTCCTTCCCGGGGAACCTCTACCCGGTCAACCCGGCCCGGAAAGAACTCTTCGGGAAAACGGCCTACCCCTCTGTTGCGGATATCCCGGGCCCGGTCGACTGGGCGGTCATCGCCGTGCCGGCCCACCTCGTCCCGGGGGTGATGGAGGAGTGCGGGGAGAAAGGCGTCCGGCTCGCCGTCATCGTTACTGCCGGGTTCCGCGAGATCGGTGGCGCTGGCGCGGCACTCGAAGAGGTGGTTGTGAAGATCGCACGCAGGCACGGTATCCGGATCATCGGCCCGAACTGCCTCGGGATCATGATGCCGCATCAGGGGATCAACGCCACGTTCGACCCGGTCTCACCGAGGCCCGGGGATGTGGCCTTCATCTCCCAGAGCGGCGCGATCATCACCACCGTCGTCGACTGGAGCCTCCCGGAGGAGTTTGGGTTTTCGAGCGTGATCAGCGTCGGCAACCAGGCGGACCTCGGGTTTGAGCACTATCTCCGGTTCGCCGAGCAGGACCCAAAGACCCGATCGGTCACCCTCTACATCGAGGAGATCCAGGATGGGCGCGGTTTCATGCATGTCATGCGCGAGGTCGCCGGGAAAAAACCGGTGGTGGCGGTGAAGTCCGGGTCGTCCCGGAAGGGCAAGGCCGCGGCGTCATCCCATACCGGATCGCTTGCCGGGAGTTACGATGTCTACATCGCGGCGTTCAGGCAGGCGGGGGTGATCCCAGCCCGGGGCCTGCGGGACGCCTTTCACCTGGCGGAGCTCCTGGCGTCCGAAGGCTACCCGCAGGGGAAACGCGCGATCGCCGTCACCAGTGCGGGAGGGTTCGCCGTCCTCGCATCCGACTACGCCGAGACGCACGGGATCGATATGGTCGACCTCCCCGACGATGTGGTCCGTGAACTCAACGCGTTCCTCCCTCAGTTCTGGAACCACGCAAACCCCATGGATATCGTCGGAGACGCCGACGCGGCCCGGTTCGCCGCTCTCTTTGATGTTCTGATCCGACACCAGGACTTCTGGGACATAGCGTTTGTTATCGCCGTGCCAACCACGCTCGCCGATCCGGCGCACGTTGCAAACGAGATCGTCCGGCTCTCCCGGAACACGGAGAAGATGGTGGTGGGCTGCATGCTTGGCGGCGATAGTATCAGGAGCGGCCTGCGTATCCTGCGGAGTTGCCGGATCCCGAACTTCTCGGAGCTTGAGGATGCGTTCAAGGCTGTGGGAAGCATTCTTTCGGTCAGGACCGCACGGTTGGGTGAGCAGTCCCGCCTGCCTCGTGACGACCGGTGTCCGGGCGGTGGGCAGTAGCGTCTGCCTTTCTCTCCGTATTCCCAGAAACCTTTTTATACACTTCTTCCGTATTCCGGCGCATCGGAACGGGCGGCGGAACCCCGCCGGGGAGATGCACACGGATGCTGTTTGAGAAGATCAAGTCTGATATCCTTGCTCACAACTCATATATCATAGGGGCGGGCGGCGAGGCGGTGGTCATCGATCCGAGGCGTGACTGCCTGGCCTACACGACCATCGCCGAACGCCAGAACATGAAGATCACCAGAATCTTTGAGACGCATAAGAACGAGGATTACGTCAGCGGCTCCCGGGAACTCGCCTGCCCGACTGGAGCGGAGATCTTCCACGGGGCACGGGAAGAGTTTGGGTTCGGCACCGGCGTCGAGGAAGGGGAGACATTCAGACTCGGACCGTTCGAGGTTGAGGTCCTGGAGACGCCCGGCCACACTGTAGAGAGCATATCCCTCCTGATGCGGGACCTGTCGGTCTCCGACGACCCGCTGATGGTCTTTACGGGCGATGCGCTCTTCGCTGGTGATGTCGGGAGGACCGACCTTGCCGGCGAAGACCAGCGGCGGGAGATGTCGGAGATGCTGTATGCAAGCCTGCACGATAAGATCCTCCCGCTCGCTGACGGCGTGATCGTCTGCCCCGCCCACGGCGCCGGTTCGGTCTGCGGCGGGAATATCAGCGACCGGGAGTACACGACCATAGGTTTTGAGGCGGCGACGAACCCGCTGCTCTCCATGGGGGAGGAAGAGTTTGTCGATTATAAGGTGAACGAGCGGCTCTATGAGCCGCCGTATTTTACGATGATGCGAAAACTCAACAAAGACGGTCCCCCTCTGATCTACAACCTGCCACACCTGCGAGCCTATACGGCCCGGGAGATACGCTCTCTCCTGGGCCGGAAGGCGCAGGTCGTCGACATCCGGTCGCCGACGAGCTTCGCCGGGGGGCATATCCCGGGAACCACCAACATCTGGCGGGAGGGCCTTCCCCTCTACATGGGCTACTACCTGAACTACGAGAACCCGATCGTCCTCGTGGACGACTTCAACCTGGAGATGGGTCGTGTGGTGCGCCACTTCGTGCGGCTTGGCTACGACAATATTGCCGGATACCTCGCCGGTGGATTTCCGGCCTGGTTCAAGCAGGGCGAGAGGATCGAGAGGACCGGCACCTGGTCCCCCTCCGACCTCGCGGAGCACCTGGACGACCCGGCGATCTACATCCTCGACGTGCGGGATATCAAGCACCGGGAGGAGAACGGCCACATCCGGGGCTCCCACCACATCTACGTCGGGCACCTCGAAGAGCATCTGGAGGAAGTCCCGGAGGAGAAACAGATCGTCGTCCACTGCGATGTCGGGTTCAAGGGGAGCCTTGCGGCAAGCATCCTCCAGAAGCACGGGTTCCGGCATGTTATCAACCTGCTCGGCGGCACCATCGGCTGGGAGGCGGCGAACTACCCGTTGGTTAAGGATTGAACCCCATTCCCTTCCTTTTATTGCAGCGTTTTCCTCAAAAAATGGTTCCGGGCTATCCAGAGACAGTCGTCTTTTTCCGGGCGAGCAGTCACATCGCCCCCGTATACTCCTGTGCGAGAGAGACCCTGACCGGCACCCTCTCCTCGAGCGAGTCCGCGACCGGCGAGCGCCGGTAGCCGCGGCTCACGAGTTCCTCGATCTTCTCCCGCGGTGCATCGGCACCCATCCGGACGGTCACCCGAACTTCCTCAAAACCCGGCCGAACATCGCCGGAGACCTCAAAGAGCCCCCTGAGGTCGAGGTCGCCCTCGACATCGATATCGATGGAACGGACCTCAACCTCATCTTCAGCCGCGCTGTAGGCGATAGAGATCGCGATGCAGGCGGAAAGTGCGGTGAGCACCAGCTCCATCGGGCTCGCTCCCCGGTCGGTCCCGCCGAGGGCGGCCGGTTCGTCGGCCGGAATGGCGAAGTTCCGGACGATCGTGGTGGAGTGCGCACCGCCGTTCCAGCTGGTGATGCCGGAGAGGGTTCTTTTGCCCTCTGCCGGGTCCTTCTGCATGGCTTCAACACGGGCGTTCACCTTCGCCATATCAACTCCGTTTCGCATCATCATATCTGACTCCTCGCGGGAACTTGCGCCCGCGGGGTATCACTCCGTCAAATGATACTATAATCCTGCCGTCAGATGACCGGCTCCGGCGGCCTTTGGGTCGTTTTCATGAGCCGGAGCATCTCGTCGGGATCGGTTGTCGGGATGTCGCAGGCGTAGTTGGTGCAGACATACGCTGTCGCTCTCCCCTCGATCGTCACGATATCCCGGGTAAATCCGGCTATTCTTGTAATCTCCGGCTCTTCCTCATCAGTGGGGCGGAAGATGACGACGGTGTCGGGCGTATAGTGCAACCGGATAACGCTGACCATTGCTCTCGTATCCTCTGCACCAGGAACGCCGGCTATGATCACCTCGAAGTTCGGCCCCAGCATGAACTCAAGGCCGGTGAGGAAGTAGGAGTAGGCGGTAGGGGTATCGCGGACGGCGTCGGCAAAGACGTGCCGTATCCGGTTCGCCGTCTCTTCGAGTTCGAGGTTCGCCGTCATCCGACCGAGGACGAAGAGGGCATACATGGCCGTGCTGTTCCCGGAGGGAATCGCCGCGTCATAGGCCGTTTTCTGGCGGACGGGGGTGTCTCCGTCGTCCGGCGCAAAGAAGAACCCCCCATGGCTGCAGTCCCAGTAGTGGGCGACCAGGTCCCGGGAGAGTTCGGTGGCCGTTTTGAGGTAGCCCGGGGAGAACGAAGCCTCGTAGACCTCGATGAGGGCCCAGAGCATGAACGCGTAATCATCGAGGGTCGCGGCGAGGCCGGCCTCCCCGTTCCGGTAGCGGTGGAGGAGCCGCCCGTCCGGCAGGCGCAGGCTCTTGAGGACGAACGCGGCTGCCCTCTCCGCCGCCGCCAGGTACTCCGGGTCGTCGAAGACCCGGGCGGCCCTGGCGAGAGCGGCTATCATGAGGGCGTTCCAGTCGGTGAGGATTTTGTCGTCCTTTGCCGGGCGGCCCCGCTCTTCCCGGGCCGCAAAGAGCTTCCGCCGGGCCCCTTCCACAAACCACGCCAGGTCCTCCTCCGAGGTCGAGAACTCGTGAGCCCATGACGCCAGCGGGCGCCGCAGGCGGAGGACGTTTTTGCCCGTTCTCCTCCCACCCGGCTGCTCCCGGTAGTTGCCCGGCTCCGTGACGCCGAAGATGCGGGAGAATCGCTCACCGTCCTCCTCCCCGAGAACCTGCAGGATCTCGGCCTTCGTCCAGAGGTAGAACTTCCCCTCCTCGCCTTCGCTGTCCGCGTCCTCCGCTGAGTAGAAGCCGCCGCCCGGATCGGTCATCTCCCGCAGGACATAGGCAATCACCTCCCGGGCGGTCCTGGCAAACTCCTCCCTCCCTGTCGCGAGGTAGGTCTCCGTATGCGCCAGAACGAGGAGCGCCTGGTCGTAGAGCATCTTCTCGAAGTGCGGGACGATCCACTCTGCGTCCGTCGAGTAGCGATGGAACCCGTAGCCGATCTGGTCGAAGATCCCGCCCCGCCGCATGGCATGCAGCGTCTTCTCGACCATCGTGTATGCCGGCTCCTTGCCGGTCCGATTCCAGTACCGGAGCAGGAATATGAGGTTGTGTGGTGCCGGAAACTTGGGCGCGTCCCCGAACCCGCCGTTCTCCCCGTCGAAGATCCGGAAGAAGGTCTCGTAGGCCTCATCGAGGATCGCCTCCGAGAGTTCGCTCCCCCCTGGAGGGGTGTGGGCCGCGCTCTGCAACGCTTCCAGCACCTGATCGCCGGCGTGCTCGAGTTCCTGCCGCTGACCCTGCCAGATCTTGCTGATCCGTGGGATGAGGTCCAAGAGGCCGGTCATCCCGTACCGGCTCTCTTTGGGTATGTAACTCGCTGCAAAGAACGGTTTTAGGTCCGGGGTCATGAAGATGGTGAGCGGCCATCCCCCGGCCCCGGTCAGCGCATGAGCAGCTGCCATGTAGACCTGGTCGATATCCGGCCGCTCTTCGCGGTCCACCTTGATGCAGATGAAGACGGCGTTTAAGAGTTTTGCGACCTGCGGATCTGCAAACGACTCCTCCTCCATGACGTGGCACCAGTGGCAGGCCGAGTAGCCGATAGAGAGGAATATCGGTTTGCCTTCCTCCCGTGCCTTTAAAAAAGCTTCTTTGCCCCAGGGGTACCAGTCGACGGGGTTGTGGGCATGCTGGAGCAGGTATGGGCTCTGTTCGTGGATCAGCCGGTTCGGTGGTGCTTCTTCCCGCACCGGTGCTTCTGGCGCTTTCGGGTCATGTCCGCGTGCCGGGTTCATACTCTGACGTGAGGATGCAGGCTAATAAAGATGACTCTTCCCGGTGGAAGGGGCGCTCCCGGTATGGAACCACCCATCCACCGCCGGGACGAAGGGTATCCGACGATACCCCGGGATAAAAAAGAGAACTCCGGCCTGGCCCGGCCCCCGCCCTCCTCACTCCGCGATGGGGATCTCCTTCGTCTCCTCCGCGACCGGTTGTATGTAGGGAACATCCACGGTCAGCAGGCCGTTCCTGAAGGTCGCCTTTGCCCTGTCAGTATCGACGGGACAGCCGACCGCGTAGGTGCCGACGTAGCGGACGTCGCCGCGGGATGCATCTATGGAGAAACTGGTCTCCTGCATCTTAAATGTGATGTCCTTCTTCTCGACGCCCGGTAATTCGATCTCGATATGAAGATTCTCCTCGTTCTCATCCGAGTAAGCACAGACATACGGTGCGACTCTCAACGCTGCCATCTCATAAACCTCCTCGATGGCGACAGAAGTGCGGGAGTGCTATTTAACGTTTGCCCTCCTCCCGACCCCCGCCGAAAACTCCTGATCTTCTCGCGTTCCTGCCCTGCTGCCAGTCGCGCTCGCACCTGCCGGTGCTCATGCTCGCCATCAGTCGCATTCCCGGACGGCAGATCCCGGACAGCGCGGCATGCAGAGCGGGAGACAGAGGTTTTATCTGGAGGCCATCAAGTCTCATGCATGAGTGAGCGGTTCATCTTCACCCGGCACCGCACCCGCTGCTACCACTGCGGCGAGGATGTCGACCAGATCATAAAAGCAGTCTCCGCGCAGGCGCAGGTTGTCTGTTCGAACTGCGGAGCGACACGGGTCTTCATTCCCAGGTTTGAGGATACCGACGCGATCGGGACCTGCACCCTGATCGGGCGTTACGATGTCTGGAATATCGAGGCTGGTGCACGGTGTAAAAACTGTGGGGTCGCGAGGCCGCACGACCTCGTTGTCGGGAGCAACCATATGACGACCCGATGCCGGGGCTGCGGCTACATGCACTTCTACCGGTTCAAGACAATGGGCCGAGGATTCCCGCGACTTGAGTCGTGGGAGGAATCGGCCCTCCACATATCACGATACACTTTCACCCCGCGGGGTATTCTTTATGCCGGGCGAGCGCCAATCGAGACGGTGTATGCAATCGGTGACGAAGTTGCGGTTGTTTGCGTCTCCCGGCGAACGGCTGCTGTTGTTCGCCACGATGGAGCGGTACAATGCCGCCTGCAACGCGGTTTCGCCGGTTGCCTTTTCTGAACGCCAGTTCTCCAATATCGGCCTGCAGAAGCGGCTGTACCGCCACGTCCGGGAGACCTTTGGGCTCTCGGCCCAGATGACCCTTCTTGCCATCCGCAAGGTTGCCGGGAGTTACCGGAGCACCCGGGAGGCGATCAAGGAGCAGAACAAGGTGCTCGCGGTTCTCGGCAAACCCTTGAAGACCCTCACTGAGATCTCGTTCCGGGAGCACGGGGCCATCTGCTACGATGCCCGGGTACTCTCCATTGGGCGGAATCGAGTGAGCATCTGGACGCTGGACGGCCGGATCAACCTCCGGTACAGCAAGCCCGCGTACTTCCCGGCGGTCGCGACCGTCACGCAGACGGACCTCGTCTACCGGGACGGGGCGTTCTGGCTCTACGCGACCGTGGAGATCCCGGACGTCGAGCCTGCCGACCCCTCCGAGTACCTCGGGGTCGATCTCGGGGTGGTGACGATCGCCACCACGAGCGACGGAGCAACCTTCTCCAGCGACGCCACCGAGAAAGTACGGCAGCGGTACGGCAGACTCCGGGGGATACTCCAGAAGACGGGCACCAGGTCGGCCAAGCGGAGACTGCAGAAGATCGCCGGCAGAGAGCGCCGGTTTAAGACCGACACGAACCACATCATCAGCAAGCAGATCGTTTGCGCGGCAGAAGGCACGAAGCGAGGGATCGCCCTGGAAGACCTGAAGGGTATCCTCCTGCGGACCACGGTTAGACATGACCAGCGCGAACGACACCACAAGTGGGCGTTCCACCAGCTCCGATCTTTCATCGAGTACAAGGCACGCCGAACCGGGGTCCGGGTGCAGGTGATCGACGGGGCGTATACGAGCCAGCAGTGCAGTGCCTGCGGGTTTGTTCACCCCGATAATCGCTCAAGCCAGGCAGCGTTCTGCTGCCTCGCGTGCGGGCATACCGAGAACGCCGACATCAACGCAGCCAGGAACATCGCTGCCAGGGCCGCTGTCAACCGGCCTATTGCGGTCTGCTCCCCCGACACCGGGGGAGAGGTGGAATCGCAAGCCTGTAAAGAGCATGGTGCCACCTACGGTATCATGCCCCCGACTGAAGTCGGGGGTAGTTGACCCTGGAGTATATGGCGAGATGTCCCATCGATGGGGAGGAGGTCAGCGCTCCTCGCGCACCATAGCGATGGCCTGTTTCGGGCACTCGTTTGCGCAGATGCCGCACCCCTTGCAGTAGTCGAGGTCGATATCGAGTTCCTCGTCGATGACCCCGTCCGGGCAGTACTGGGCGCAGAGCCCGCAGGCGTTGCACGCTTCGTGGTCCACGACAGGCCGGAACGTCCGCCACGATCCCGTCTTCCCCGAAGAGGCCTCCGTGGGCCTGCTGAGCGCAAGTCTCTCTCTCATACCTTCAACTCCTCATATGCTGCTTCTGCAGCCTTCACGTTCCGTTCGTCGGCAAACATCTCCCGGATCGCCTTCTCGACCGAGGGGAGGGTGACGACGCCCATCTTCGCGAGCGCCCCGAGCACCGGGGTGTTGAGGATGGGGCTCCCGGCGATCACAAGGTTCTCGGCGAGCGCGATCCCGGTCAGGTCGACGTGACGGCAGGTCCCGTTACATCCGGCGAGCGGATGGGCACTGTTCAGGAGGACTGTCCCGTCGCCCTTGAGACCCTGCAGGACGTCCACGACGTCCATGATGCTTGTGTCGAGCACGATCACGAGATCCGGCTCATGGATCTGGCTGTAGATCTTGATCGGTTTGTCATCGATCCTGACGAACGAGACGACCGGCGCCCCGCGCCGCTCTGCCCCGTAGAATGGGCAGGCTGTTGCGTATTTCCCGTCCCTGAACGCTGCGAGGGCGAGAAGCTTGGCGGCGGTGACGCCGCCCTGCCCGCCCCGGGAGTGAATCCTGATCTCATACATGGTCGCTCACCCCGAACCAGGTCTCCTCACCGGGATGCCGGTTCCTGACGAAGTCCGCGATATCGTTGTAGGTGACTTCCTGGCCGCCGAGGCCGGCGATCACGCTGTAGGGCGCGATGCCCGTCTTCGACCTGACGGCATGCGCCAGCACACCACCAAAGCCGAAGGAGTAGTCGCGGTCGATCACCACGACCTCCCGCCTGGCAAGGTCGAGGTCCGGGAAGGGGCGGAACCAGCGCAGGCGCATGGACCCGGCCTTTATCCCCTCATCGCGGAGGCGGTCGACCGCCACCTCCGCCTCTTTCCCGAGCGTTCCCATGGCGATGACGATGACGTCGGCGTCCTCGCACCGGTAATCCTCGGTGGGGCCGTAGGAGCGGCCGAACCGTTCCGCAAACTCACGCTCGACGTCCGCGATCACGCCTCTCGCGTCGCGCATCGACCGCTCGATATCCCAGCGGAACCGGAAGTAATCGGCCGGCCCGGTCATGGGGCCGTAGACGAGAGGGTTCTCTGTATCGATGGCGTGCGGGAGGTGGTAGGCGGGCAGGAAGTCGCCGATCTCCACCGTCTCGAGCGACTGCATGATGTGGCTCAGCGCGAACCCGTCCAGGTTGACCATCACCGGGAGGAGGACATCCTCGTGCTCGGCGATCTTGAACGCCATCAGGGTGGCGTCGTAGGCCTCCTGGACCGTGCTCACGAAGACCTGCAACCAGCCCGTGTCGCGCTGGGAGAAGGCATCGGAGTGCTCCGCCCAGGTGTTCCACCCGGGCCCGAGGGCGCGGTTGACGTTCGCCATGACGATCGGGAGGCGCGCGCCCGCCGCCCAGTGGACCATCTCGTGCATGTAGAGGAGACCGTGCGAGCTCGTCGCCGTGAACGTCCGCACGCCGCCCGCGCTCGCCCCGATACAGGCGGCCATGGCCGAGTGCTCGCTCTCCACCGGGATGTACTGACTTTTGAGGTCGCCGGCGGTGACATACTCAGCGATCTGCTCGACGATCTCGGTCTGGGGGGTGATCGGGTATGCGGCAATGACACCTGGTTTTGCGGCCTTCACCGCGGCTGCTACCGCCTTGTTGCCGGTCGCGATCGTCAGCATACGCCGGCCTCCTCGCGGGAAAGGCGCTGAATGTTCTGTTCTACCTGCTGCCGCATCTCGTCCATGATCTCGGGGCTCAGGTTCTTGAACCGGCCCTGGCCGTTGATGTACTCCTCCAGGGGCGCGGGCCGCTTCATCGCGGCCTTTGACGGACCGTTGATCGTGAGTTTCCCGAACTCACGCTCGTAGAGGATCCACGTCCCGGTCTTCACCGCCAGTTTCCCCATCTCGACCGTCTTCTCCGTAGGGTAGCGCCACCCCGGCGGGCACGGTGCCAGGATATGGATGAACTTCGGCCCCGGTATCGAGAGCGCCTTCTTCACCTTCTTGTAGAGGTCAAGAGGGTAAGCGCTGCAGGCGGTCGCCATGTAGGGGGGGTTATGCGCCTCGACGATCCGGTCGAGGTCCTTCTTGGCCGTGGGCTTGCCGCCGGGGGTTGTAGTGGTGCGTGCCCCGAGCGGTGTTGCGCCCGACCGCTGCATGCCGGTGTTGCCGTATGCCTCGTTGTCGTAGCAGATGTAGAGGAAATCAGTTCCACGCTCAAAAGCGCCGGAGAGTGCCTGAATCCCGATATCAACCGTTCCGCCGTCACCCGCATAGACGATGACGTTGGTCTCTTTCCCAAGCGCCGCGAGAGCGTTGCTCAAGCCGGAAGCGCAGGCGGCGGCTGCGGCAAATGCTATATTATATACGGGCACGTTCATCGCCGTGCCGGGGTATATCCCCTGGATGACGCTGGTGCAGCAGGCAGGCACGACCAGAACGGAATCCGGGCCGGCCGCCTTCAGCACGTAACGCAGACACAGGGAAGAGCTGCACCCCGCACAGGCCGAGGTGCACTTGAACAGATACTCCTCCTTCGGAATCGCGGACAAATTGTTTACACTCCTCTCCTCAATATTTGTCACTAATTATAATGAGTGTTTTGTGGTCTGAGCCCCGGGCACCCGGCGGCTTTCCAGGGAAAAAGGGTTATGGGTACTGCAGAGGATCTTCAGACGTGGAATATTTCTTCATGTCTGCCGGATCCGTATGCTCAAAGTGGGTCCACGCTCAGTTGCCGGCATCTTTCCTGGGAGCGCGCCTCTCCTGCACCGACAACGGGCGGAGAGACCGGCGGATCAGCCCGCCGTAACACTTCAGGCAGAAAGGTGTGCAGAGCCAGACACCCATCTCCAGGAGGGGAAGGAGGCCTCTCTCGCGTATCCGGTAACGGTAACTCTCGAGGTTCATCGTCATGTAGGCCGGCGCGATCTCCTCAAACCACCGTGCCCAGGTGATCCCGCCTCCGGCGACCGGTTTCGAGATCTCAGTGATGAAGGCCCGGATCTCCTCACTCCGTACCTCCTCCGCAGGGCGAGGCACAAAATCGTCGTCGACGGTGAGCGGTATCACCTCATGCTTCCCGACGACACCGCCCTCCTGCAGGTCGACCGAGAGGATGAATGCCTCCTGCGAGAGGTTGTGAGGCCAGTTCGGGTCGAACTGGAACATGCCGAGCGAGTAGGCGATGAGCCCGCTATGGTAGCGTTCGATCGCCTGCATGGTATGGGAGTGGTGCCCGAGGATCAGGGTGGCCCCCGCGTCGATGAGCCGGTGAGCGAGGTCGATCTGCCCCGGCGACGGATAGTAGGCCATCTCCGTCCCCCAGTGCAGTGAGACCGCTATATGGTCGCACTTGCCCGCAAGGGATGCGATATCCGCAACGATATCCTCCTCAATCAGCCGGTTGACCGATGCGCCGCCGGAAAAGACGGTCCTGCCCGTCGTGTAGCCGGCAAACCCTATTGCTATGCCGTTCTTCTCGAGGATAATCGGTTCCTGCCGGTTCGGTGACGCCGACGCCCCGATGGGGAGGATACCCCGGCTCTCGAGTGTACGCAGGGTGTTGTTGAGGCCCTCGGCACCGAGGTCGACGGAGTGATTGTTTGCCACGCTGAGGAGATCAAAGCCGGCATCCACCAGGTATCGGGCCGCTTCCGGGGGTGAAGCGATCACATGATGCTTCTGCGCCCGCTCCCCCGTCTCGGAGAGGGCGGTCTCGAGGTTCCCGAAGAGGAGGTCCTTATCCTGGAGGAGGTGCCGGACCTCCCTGAACGGGTGCCGGTTCCTCCCCGTCTGCAGCCATATGTCGCCTGCTGCCATCAACCTGACTTGTTTCTGCATTCTGCCTCATGTCGACCGGGTTCCTGCTGGTCCAGCGGCAGGTCCTGTATCAGGAACTGGTATTTGCCGCGCCTGGTGCGGGGGATCTTCCCGACGAAGCGGATGGTCACATCCACGTCGCCTTCGAACTTTCTATCGAGTTCCCGGAGAACGCGCTCCGTATCCCGGTCGTTGTACGCTGGTTTCTTCACGATTCGCATCAGCACTTCTCCTTCTCTCTTCTGGTAGAATTGGAACTGTGCAACGTTGTCAAAGACGTCGGAGTGCATGTTCACCGCGGTCATCGATATGAACCGGCGATCCTTTGTCACGATGAACTCCTGGAGCCTCCCCTCCACCCTCTCGAGGAGCGGGTAGTTCCTGCCGCAAGTGCAGGAGTTCTTCCCGAGGACCGCCAGGTCCATGGTCCGGTAGCGGATGAGGGGGCAGACGAAGTTGGTGAGGTTCGTCGCGACGACTTCGCCCATCGTGCCGGGTCTCTCGACGATCCTGCCGTCCCGCCCGATCAGTTCGACGATGCCGTATTCGGGAAAGATATGGTAATGGGTGCTCTCCTCGCACTCTCCGGCGAGGACGGTCTGTTCGGAGTTTCCGTACCAGGAGAAGACGCGGCACCCGAAGGCTTCGGTGAGGAGGTCCCGTTGCCAGGGGTAGAGGTTCTCGGAGCCGCAGAGGACCGCCTTCACGGTCGGGAACGGTTCGACGCCGTGCTCCACCATGTAGCGGGCGAGGATGACGGCCATCGAGGGATAGGCCTGGATGAACCCGGGCCGGAACGTGCGGATCCGGTCGATGTAGGCGGGCAGGGTCTCCTCGGTCATATGGTGGGAGGACATCAGGAGCCAGCGGCCGAAGAGCGTCTTCTTCCAGAAGATCTCGTTTTTTGCGGATCCGACGATATACCCCCGGAGGACGACGCATCGGTCGCTGAAGCGGTAGCCGACGCGGTCCCACTGGGTCTTCATGAACGCCCATTCCCGTGCCCGGGACGCTCCTTTCTCGTAGTAGAACCCGACCGGGATGCCGGTGGAACCACCGGTGGTGACATACTCGAAGGCCGTCTCGGGGTAATTCCGGGCTTTTAAGTCGGGAAGGTTCTTCTGCAGGTCTTCCCGGGTCAGGAAGGGGAGGAGGGCGAGGTCTTCCGGGGTCTGGATATCCCCGGGAACCAGGCCGCGCTCCTCGAAGACCCGACGGTAGTACGGGACGTTCTCGTAGGCGTGGTCGAGCAGGCGCGAGAGCGCCCGTGCTTGGTAGGCCGCGAGTTCCTCCCGGCTCCACTGCCGGGACTGCTGGAGAAGGGTGTAGGTCTTTTTGTACGCAGAGTATGTGGGGAGGATATGAAGTGCCCTCATCGTCACAGAATTTTCAAGCCGGAGAGCCTTCAACCTCCGATACATCATCCGCACACCCATCGACACTGTTCATGTCGATCCTCTGCATTAAACATTTTGCTCCGAATGAGACGGAATGACACCAGCAACAAGAGAGGCGGTTGGTGCTCCCGGGTTTCTACATCTGCGTCTAGAAGAAGTTCTCAGAATACGGGATGGAAACCAGATCTCGACCCGATGCCCGGCAAAAATGTTTCAGGAACTTGGGAAAGAGATTTTTCTCCGGGATGATCACCCAGATGTCGCCGTACGCGCCTGAACCGTTACCCTCCCACGAGCGGAACGAAACATCGTCCACGGCAAGAAGGCGGAGTGCGACCATGCCTCTACCTCACGTGTCGCCGTATATAATGATTCCTGTCGGGAGGCCCGGCGCTACGACCGGGGGTGCCCTGTTCTTCCGGACGCCTCCTCCCTATGGGGTGGCCACGCCCGGCGTCCCGGCGATCCGCTGCAGGATCCGGCTGGCCTGGAGAAAGATATATATGGGCTCCGGAGGTGATTAGAGGTCATCGAGCAGCAAATAGCGTGACAGGGCGAAGGTGACGGAAGGAATGGCAGCGGGCAGAGTTGACGACAGAGATATCTGGGACTCCTTCATCGATGAGAGTCCGTCCGGACTCCTCTTTCATAAGTGGGACTACCTGCACCTGACAGCAAAGCATACCGCGAGCACGCTCCTCCCCTATGCGGTCTATAAAGGGGATGAGCCCGTCTGTGTATTCCCGCTCTTCTGCAGGCGGGCGCACGGCATTAACGCTGTCTTCTCCCCTCCCCCGCTCACCGTGATACCTCACCTTGGGTGTGTCATGAGCGGGAACTTCGAGGGGTTCAAACAGAGCAAGAAGGAGTCGGTGCTGCACCTGGTCGCCGAAGATATCCGGGGAGTGCTTGAGGGTCTTTCGCCGAACTACCTCTCGATAGCCTTTGTCCCGGAGTTCAACGACATACGTCACTACCTCTGGGACGGGTGCGACGCAAGGATCCGGTATACCTACACGATCGACCTGGAGCGGCCGCCTGAGGAACTCTGGAACAACCTCCACTACAAACTCCGGAATAAACTGAAGAAAGAAGCCGGAGCCGATCTTCGGCTGGAGAAGACGGGTGACATCTCCACGCTCCATCGGCTCCTCGCCGACCGTTACCAGGACCCATCGATCGATATCCCGCCCATAAGGCGGGAGTACCTCGAAGATCTCGTGCGTGCTTACCCGGATCAGATCGGGATATACTACCTCTACGATGCCGGAGACGAGGTCGCGGGCGTGGTGGCAACCCAGGAATACAAGCGGTTTCTGCTCTGGATGGGGACGCCACGGCTTGAGAGCGCTCATGCCGGCAATGAGTACCTCCAGTGGCTCCTGATCCAGCGTGCAAAGGCCGAAGGCTACCGGACCTTTGAGAACATGGGTGCGAACAATCCGGGCCTGGTCTTCTTCAAGTCGAGGTTCAACCCGGACCTCACGACATACTTCGAGATCGAGAAGAAAGATACTCTCGGGGCGGTCTCCGAATGGGCATACCTCACCTTCGTCAAAAGACTGATGATGGCAGCCGGCAGGGTCTAGACACCATTGCCGGGCCCCGTGCTCCTCTCTCCCCCGATCCCGCTTTGCCAACGACGGGCCAGGGCCCTCGTATGTCTGATACCTGCCTCCCGTCGACTGGAGGGATGGGGGCGTCCCGGGTGTATGCAGCGCCAGGGGCTTTTTCACATTCCGGAGATGACGGCGACCACCATATTTATCTCTGTGACTGCAGGAACTAAGAGACCTCCGGGGATCTCCGGCAGAGCGGGGGAAGAACGATTTGCCAGTCGAGGTTATCACCGATAGAGAGACCTGGGACACGTTCATCGACGCCAGCCCATCCGGCCTCCTCTTCCACAGGTGGGATTTCTTAACGATCACAGAGCAACTTACCGGGTATACGGCACTCCCCTACGGCATTTACAAGGGCGATGAACTCGTCGCCGTCTGCCCGCTCTTCTGCAAGCGGTCCTGCGGCCTCTCTATTGTGCTCTCACCACCGCCGTTGCAGGCGATCGTGCCCTATCTGGGTCTCGTGATGGGGCGAGACTACACCACAGCGAAGCAGAGCAAGAAAGAGTCGACGCTGCAGGTGGTCGCTGAGGGGCTCCGGGAAGGACTCGGGAATCTCGCACCCGACTACCTCTCGATGAAACTCGTCCCGGGTTTTCGCGACATCCGTCAGTTTATCCGGGATGGCTACCGGATCAGGATTAACTACTCCTACGTGATCAATCTCGCCCCGCCCCTGGAGACGCTCTGGGAGAACCTGAATGGGAAGTTGCGGACAAACCTCCGGAAGTTTGAGAGCGACGGCTACTATATGGAGGAGGGGAATGATCTCGGCCCGTTCTACGAGGCTGTAGGTCGGCGGTTCAGCCAGCCTGAGATGAATATCCCGATGGTCACACGGCAGTACTTCGAGGATATCTTCAGGGCGTATCCCGAACACGTGCGTGTCTATCACCTCTATGACCGGAACGGAGCCCTCAAAGGGGTCGGGACGACCCAGGAATACAAGCGGTACATCCTGTGGGTCGGAGGACCGAAGATCGATGGCACATCGGCAAACGAGTACCTCCAGTGGCTCCTGCTCCGGGACGCAAAAGGGAAGGGGTTTTTGGAGTTCGAGAACACGGGGGCAAACAACCCGAACCTGAATATGCACAAGGCGAAGTACAACCCGGCCCTCTCCATCTATCTTGAAGTGAGTAAGAAGAACGGTGCAGGGAAGGTGGCGGAGTGGGTCTACAGCAACATCGTCAACAGGCCCCGGATTAAGAGGAGGGTCGTCTCCTACATCGACTGATCCGTTAGAGGTCTCCGATTGAGATCGGGAGTTTCTGGATGAGGTAGCGGAATTTTCCGCCTCGGGTGCGGGGAATCTCGTCGACAAAGCAGACGTGGACGTTCACCTCATCGCCGAGCTGCCACCGGAGCTCCCGGGTCAGTTGCCGGGTATCCTCCTCGGTGTAGGTCGGCTTTCTGACGACTTTCATGATGAGTTCGCCCATCTCCTCCTGGTACATCTGAAACTGCCTGATATTCTCGAAAGCTCCTGATTCGTAATTGATGGGGGTGACGGAGATCAGGTGTCCGCTCCGGGTCACGATAAACTCCTGAAGTCTCCCCTCCACCTTTTCGAGCAGGGGATACTGCCTCCCGCACGGGCACTGCTTTTCTGTGGCAACCGCAACATCCATGGTCCGGTAGCGGATGAGGGGGCAGACGAAGTTGGTGAGGTTTGTCGCGACCACTTCCCCCATCGCGCCCGGCCCCTCGACGGGCAGGCCGTCCCGCCCGATCAGTTCGACGATGCTGTATTCGGGGAAGATATGGTAATGAGTGCTCTCCTCGCACTCTCCGGCGAGCACGGTCTGTTCGGAGTTCCCATACCAGGAGAAGACCCTGCACCCAAATGCCTCTTCGAGAAGGCTCCGCTGCCAGGGGTAGAGGTTCTCGGAGCCGCAGAGGACTGCCTTCACCGTCGGGAACGGTTCGATGCCGTGCTCTCTCATGTAGCGGGCCAGAATCACGGCCGTGGATGGGTAGGCGTGGATGAACCGGGGTCGGAACTTCCGGATCCGGTCGATATAGGCAGGCAGGGTCTCCTCGGTCATCTGGTGAGAGGACATGATCAGCCAGCGGCCGAAGAGCGCTCGCCTCCAGTAGGTGCCGCTCGACGCCCCGTCCACTACGTGCCCTCGAAGGATGACGCACCGGTCTCCGAAGCAATAGCCGACACGGTCCCACTGGGTCTTCATGAACGCCCACTCCTTCGCCCGGGAGACTCCCCGCTCGTAGTAGAACCCCATGGGGGTGCCGGTGGAACCGGATGTGCGCACATACTCGAAGGCCGCCTCCGGGTAGTTCCGGGCTTTCAGGTCGGCAAGGTTGGCCTGGACGATCTCCTTCGTCAGGAAGGGGAGGAGGGCAAGGTCCCCCGGGGTCTGAATGTCCCCGGGAACGAGGCCCCGCTCCTCAAAGACCCGGTGGTAGTACGGAACGTTCTCGTAGGCGTGGTCGAGCAGGCGCGAGAGTGCCCGCGCCTGGTAGGCTGCGAGTTCCTCCCGGCTCCACCATCGGGACTGCCGGAGGAGCGTGTACATCTCACGATACACCCTGTAGGACGGCACCAGGGTAAGCGCCTTTAAGGTGAGCGGGTTCGCGTGAGATGCCCATTTTAAGAGATCGGCCTTCATGTACACACCTCCCGGGTCAGGCGGGTATATCGGAGGGTACGTGCTCGTTCTTCCCGGGTTCTCGTTCGCCGAAGCGTATCGGCATGTTCTGGACGAAGTAGCGATACTTGCCGCGGGCGGTGAGCGGGATGTTATCCACGTACCTGATGGTGATGGTAACGTCATCACCGCAACTCCGGCCAACCTCCCGGCGGAGATACTCTGCATCCCGATCGCTGAACGCGGGTTTTCTCACGATGTTCAGGATGACTTCCCCGACCCTCTCCTGGTAGAACTGGAACTGCTTAACGTTATCGAACGCATCGGTATCGATGTTCATGGTAATCCCGGAGAGGAGTTCACCCTTGCCCGTCACGATGAAGTCCTGAACCCGGCCTTCCACCCTCTCGAGGAGCGGGTAGTTCCTGCCGCAAGTGCAGGAGTTCTTCCCGAGGACCGCCAGGTCCATGGTCCGGTAGCGGATGAGGGGGCAGACGAAGTTGGTGAGGTTCGTCGCGACGACTTCGCCCATCGTGCCGGGTCTCTCGACGATCCTGCCGTCCCGCCCGATCAGTTCGACGATGCCGTATTCGGGAAAGATATGGTAATGGGTGCTCTCCTCGCACTCTCCGGCGAGGACGGTCTGTTCGGAGTTTCCGTACCAGGAGAAGACGCGGCACCCGAAGGCTTCGGTGAGGAGGTCCCGTTGCCAGGGGTAGAGGTTCTCGGAGCCGCAGAGGACCGCCTTCACGGTCGGGAACGGTTCGACGCCGTGCTCCACCATGTAGCGGGCGAGGATGACGGCCATCGAGGGATAGGCCTGGATGAACCCGGGCCGGAACGTGCGGATCCGGTCGATGTAGGCGGGCAGGGTCTCCTCGGTCATATGGTGGGAGGACATCAGGAGCCAGCGGCCGAAGAGCGTCTTCTTCCAGAAGATCTCGTTTTTTGCGGATCCGACGATATACCCCCGGAGGACGACGCATCGGTCGCTGAAGCGGTAGCCGACGCGGTCCCACTGGGTCTTCATGAACGCCCATTCCCGTGCCCGGGACGCTCCTTTCTCGTAGTAGAACCCGACCGGGATGCCGGTGGAACCACCGGTGGTGACATACTCGAAGGCCGTCTCGGGGTAATTCCGGGCTTTTAAGTCGGGAAGGTTCTTCTGCAGGTCTTCCCGGGTCAGGAAGGGGAGGAGGGCGAGGTCTTCCGGGGTCTGGATATCCCCGGGAACCAGGCCGCGCTCCTCGAAGACCCGACGGTAGTACGGGACGTTCTCGTAGGCGTGGTCGAGCAGGCGCGAGAGCGCCCGTGCCTGGTAGGCCGCGAGTTCCTCCCGGCTCCACTGTCGGGACTGCTGGAGAAGGGTGTAGGTCTTTTTGTAGATGTTATAGGAAGGAAGGATACCGAGGGCTCTTGTCGTGAACGAGTCCCGGTCGCAGACCTTCTCTCCCAGGCATGCCATCCTGTTCTCTCCTCTTCTCACGTATTCTTCCATCATACATACCAGAGGGGCATCACTACGCCGTCTCTTCAAAGGCCTTCGGCCTTCTCGTGCTCCGTCCCTATCGGAACATTGCACTCCTCTTCAACACCCCCGGCGTTTCACCGGAGCATCTCTCACCGGCGATGCGCACCCGGGCGGCCTCCCCGGGATCTCGATCCCCGGCGGGCAAAGTTACCCGGTGCATCGGGATAGTATACCCCTGAACAACATATATAAAAATTGGCATGCTGTCATGGGCTCCATAGGGAATCGGGGTTCCATGGCTATATGGATGGCCCGTCCGAAGGAGCAGGGTGAGGCGCAGATCCCGGCCCTTTCAACGACCAGTCTGATTCCTCGTATTTCCTGCCATAGAATACCGTTTGGCAAACACAACCCGATGACGGGACTGTTTGGGTAAACTATAAATATGCAAAAGCCTATCAGGGGTATGTCTTGGTAAGATAAGGCGACAGTCGCCGGGACTGTGCACCTCCGATATGGTGGCGCATGCCCGGTACAGGGGGGATAATTATTCTAGAAAAGGCCGTACCTGATAGCAGTAGCAATGCGGAGATCTTCACGGGTCTCCCGGCTGAGAACAACGTTCTGGACGAGATACGGACACTGGCCGGCGGGCTGCGCAGGCAGAATGGATCCGCCCCGGGAAACCTCGACTTCACCGTTCCCATCGGCTGGGAGGAGCGGATAGGGCATCTTGACGATCAGCCCATCAAGCGGCTGATCATCTTCCTCCGTTCAACGGGTTGTGAGTGGGTCGAGAAGACCGGGGGATGCACTATGTGCGGGTTTTACTGTGCGACATCCCGGGGCAGGACGGTCTCGGCAGAGGAGTACGTCGCACAGTTCGAGTACGTGATGGATGCCGTCGATCTGGGGGACTACCCGGTCGTCTCGATATACAACGATGGAAACATTTTTAACGAGCGCGAGATGCCGGTAGCCGCCATCGAGAAGATCTGCTCATATATCGACGGCTACCATAATATCAAGAAGGTGGTCGTTGAATCGAGGATCGATTACTCGCCCGACGAGCATGTGCAGAGGATGAGGAAAGCCCTGAATGGGCGGCAGCTCGAAGTGGCGTTCGGGTTTGAGTCTGCAGACCCGCAGGTGATGAACCTCTGTATCAACAAAGGGTTCTCGGCCAACAACTTTGATCTCTTCCATTCAAGGATGCGGAGTATGGGTGTGCTGACAAAGCCGCTCCTCCTTGTTAAGCCGCCGTTCCTCACCGAGGCGGAGGCGATAGACGACGTCCTGCAGACAATTTCGTACTGTGTATCCCGCGGGATCGACTACGTGGACCTCGAGGTGACGACGGTCGAGAAGAACACCGTCGTGCACGAACTCTGGAAGAATAACCTCTACCGGCCGCCGTGGCTCTGGAGCCTCATCGACCTCCTGCAGCAGTGCCAGGAGCGGTTCGGGGAGCGTGCCCATGTCTACGTCAGCCCCTGGACCTACTCGGTCGAGTCTCTCGACTGGGCCCGGAACTGCGGGGAGTGCGATGCCGCGATCATCAAGGCAATCGAGCGCTACAACTGCAGTTTCGATGTGGCGGAGTTCGAAGGGCTGGACTGCTCGTGCCGGGATGACGGGTGGAAGGAGGCTACTCTGGCGGAAGACCTCCGCACGATCCCGGAGAGGATCCGCGAACAGCTTGCATACCTCCGGCAGGCAAGGGTATCCGCGGTCTAGGCGGCCCCTGCCGATCACACCTCCATTGTGAACCCGGTGGGAGCCGGATGGGTGCGAGGCCCGGCCGGTTCCCGTGCGCTTTTTTTGCGTGATTGGCCGAAGGTGCGGTGGGCGGATCGTTCTGAGTTAGAGAAGGCTGGAGGTCTTCGGGTCACGACTGGCTGAAGTGGGAGTTGCCAGTTGTCTGCATCCAGGACTTTTGGGCCTGCCTCTCTCCTCTTCATAGTAATAGTCCCCTCACCCCACCCCTGAGGAGCGGGGGCAGTGCGTGGTGATAGCAGGGGAAAGCCGTGGATGGGGTTTTCGATGTTCCGAAGAACGACAGGTGCTCCTCCCGGGGCCTGCGCTCCTAAGGTGCAGGTAGCAAGACCCTCGGTCCCAATCAAGTCCTTTTTACGATGTTCTTATACCCCCGTGCCATCACACTTCTGGCAAGTTGCCGTACCAAGAGGACCCTTTCCAGTCCCTTGATAGACCCTACATTTCTCTGGTGGACTGAAGTCGGGCATCTCGCCTCGGGGAAGGATAGGGAGGAGATGTCCCTCTTCGGCAGAGGCTTTTTAGGTGACCTTGCTATCAAGGCCGCAAACGCATCCACCTGTAGCATCACAAAAAATAGTTGAACTATGTCAGAGCCCGACCTGCGCGAGGTCGATATCCCGGGGAACCCCGGTATCGATCGACTCCCAGGCCCGGAACGTTGCAAGCGTTGTCGCGACATTGCCGGCGAAGTCCGGTTCTTCCCCCTTCACGAACGCCAGGAGTTCCTCGGCAAACCCTTTGTCCTGGGCGAGCCACCGCCTCTCCCGCGACGCCTTCCCATCCCGCCGGAGTTCGAGGTCGCGGAAATCGGTGATCCTCCCGACGGCGTTGTCGCAGAAGACCTCGACGGTCTCCTTCGGGTAAGAGCGGTCACCGAGCGTCGTGTAGGTGACGGTGCCGATCGACCCGTCGTCGAACGTCAGGGTCGCCTGGAAGTTGTCGTACTTCCGGAGGGTCCCGGTCGGCTCGATGGCCCGGGCATAGACCTGGACCGGCCGTGCCCCGGTGATGTACTGCATGAAGTCGATGAAGTGACAGCACTCCGATATCAGCATGCCGCCGCCCTGCTCGTCATCGTGCACCCAGTGCTCGGGCGGGATCTGCCCGGCGTTGACCCGGTAGTGCAGGACCATCGGCGTAGCCCGGTTCCCGAAGAACTCCTTCATCCTCCGCGCAAGCGGGGAGTAACGTCGGTTAAACCCGACCATCAGCCGCTGTCCGGACTCGTTCCAGGCCCGGGCGATCCCCCGAAGCCCATCAATATCGGTCGCAAGCGGCTTCTCTACGAAGACATCCTTTCCGGCACGCAGCGCATCGATCGCCATGGGCGCGTGGAGGTCGTTCCTGGTCGCGATCATCACAGCGTCGATCCCGGGGTCGTCGAGGATCTTGTGGTAGTCGGTGGTGCAGTAGGAGAACCCGTACTTCTTCGCGACCGTCTGCGCCGAGAGCCCGGTCGCGGTCGCAAGCCCCGCGAGGTTCACCGGGAGCCCCGGGAGGCAGGGGTAGAGAGCGCTCTGGGCGTGGACCCCGGCACCGATACACCCGAGCGTCCGGGCTCCGGCCGGCACCTCCCGCCTCCGCGTCTCCGGTTCCGGGAGGCGGGTGACGGTGCCGGAGGCACCCGCACCGTTCGGGCTGTACTGCAGGAGGACCCCGATAAACCGCTCCTTTCCTGTGTTGATGAGGTTATAGGCCTCCGGCGCGTCATCAAGCGGGAAGGTGTGGGTGATCAGGCGGTCGAGATCGATCCTCTTCTGTCGCACCAGTTCTAAGAACGCCTCCATGTTCCTCCGTTCCGTCCACCGGACGTAGATCGGGTAGTCAATCCCCCGTTCCTCATAGTTCCGGTCGTACCGCCCGGGGCCGTAGGACCGGGAGACGACGACCTCAGCCTCCTTCTCGTAGAAGATGTCGCGGGGCACGTTCATGCCCACGTTCCCGACGACCACGACCCTGCCCTTATCCCTGACCAGGCGGCCGGCGGCCTCGATGGGGGCGCTTGACCGGGTGGCCGCGGTGATGATGACCGCATCCGCCCCGAACGGCGAGAAGGCCTTCATTCTCTCGGAGAGGCCGTCGTAGTTCGAGACGACGTCGGCACCGAGGTCCGCGGCGAGCGAGAGTTTCTCCCGGTCGATATCGATCCCGATGACCCGGCACCCCGCGGCTTTGAGGATCTGGGTGCAGAGAAGCCCGATCAGCCCGAGTCCGATCACCGCGATGTTCTCGCCCACCGTGACCTCAGCGTTCCTGACACCGTGCATCGCGATCGACCCGACGGTCGTGAACGCCGCTTCCCTGAAACTGACACCGTCGGGGATCCTGACGCAGAGGTTCTTCGGCACCGAGACGTATTCGGCGTGCACCGCATGCCCGGCCCCGCCGCAGGCGACACGGTCACCGACCTCAAAGCCGTCGGCTCCGGTCGTCACCACCGTGCCGGCACAACTGTAGCCGAGCGGCTCCGGTCTGGAGAGTCGGCCCATTGCCTGCTGGTATGCCGAGAGGGGACCGTCCGTGCCGATCTTCTGGAGAACTTTCTTCACGTCGTCAGGGCGTGCTTTCGCCTTGCCGACGAGCGACTGCCCTGCGAGGTTGATCAGCGACGACTCTGTGCCGGCGCTGATGAGGGAGTAGGCGTTTCGAACGACGACCCCTCTCGTTACGGTGGGGACGGGAACGTCCTCCACCTGGATAGACCCTGACTGCAGGTCGAGTAATACCTGTTTCATGTGTAATCCCCCCATATTGCCGACTGACTGAGGCAATCGAGCATCTCCGACGTCATGAAGAGATCGGGATAGTTCCTCGACGGCTCCACGGTCGATGACCTGATCCCGAGCAGCCGGCAGAGGACCTCAAAGGACCGCGTCTCCACGGCCTCGCTGTACCGCCTGCGGGCAACCTGTCGGTACATGCCGTAGCCGAACCGGAACGCCCGGTGCCCGAGCGGGTATTCCCCGAGCGATGCCGTCCTCGCTGCCGTGGTGACGGACGGGAGCAGGCCGGGCCAGGAACCCGGCTCCCACCGGAGTGCGAGCCCCTGCACGCTCTCTTCGAGCCGGTCGAGGCAGAGGTCGGCATGCTCCCGGTAACGGTCGTCCATCCGGGATGCGTAGACGAAGGATGCCTGGGCAAACGCGTACGCCCCGGAGAGGTAGTAGGCGAAGGAGAGGCCGCTCTTCGACCAGTCGAACCTCCCGTCGGGACGCTGGGCGGCCGCGAGCCACCGGGCGCCTTCCACGAGGCTCCGGTCGACCCGGTCGTCATGAAGCACCTCGTTCATCTTTGCAAGGTAGTACATGGTCACTCCCTGGTAGTGCACGCAGGGGAGGTCGAAGACGTACGGGTAGGTCCCCCTGTCGACGGCATAGGGGTAGACGCCATCCCGCTGGTGCCCGACGACGTTCTCCGCCGCCCGCAGGGCAGCCGCACGGGCCTCCTCATCGCCGTATCGCTCCGCATACCGGGCGAGGAACGCCCCGCAGGAGGCATCGACGTTTAAGTGGTCGGCGGTATACTGCGCGGACTTCAAGAAATATCCGGGGCGCTTCTCGGATGCGAGGACGAAGTCCCGGGCCTTCCGGAGGGCCTCCTCGTGCGGGTACCGGTCCGCCGCTTCCAGCAGCGCATCACCGACAAAAGCGGTGATCAAAGCCGAGGGCTCGTTGTAGTTGACGTGAACCTCATTCCAGGACCCGTCCGGGTTCTGGCACCCTGCGACGTAGTCGAGGATCGGGCCCACGAGCGGGTCGCCGCCCGCGCGAAGCATCGCCTTACAAACCTCGGCATGCACGCGGTTCCGGATGATCGGAAAGACCGGATCGCGGATGTACGCGGTCTCGCCGTCGACGACGGCGAGCTCCCGGACCGTCCCGGTGACACGGGCGAGGAGCGACGTCAGGCGCTCGTCCATGTCATCCTCTCGATATGCTGCTTCAGTTTCAGGGCGACCGCTCTCCGGTCGTAGTGCTCTGCGACGTACTCCCGCCCCCGGCGGCCCATCTCTTCCATCCTCCCCGGGTCGTCCAGGAGTGAGGAGAGTGTCGCGGCGATCGCCTCCGGCGTGTTGCCGGCGATGACCCCGGCACCCGACTCCTCCGCGAGATGGGCGATCTCGCCGTCCCCGCAGCCGACGAAGGGTAGCTCGCATGCCATATACTCGTAGGCCTTGGTGGGAGCAGCATACTCGAGGTTCGCGAGTCTCTTTAAGGGCGCCACCCCCAGGAGCGATTCGGAGAGCAGCCGCGGGATCTCCTCGCGTGGAAGGATGCCTGTAAAGATGACCGAGTCGGTCAGGTTCTCGGTCTTCACCAGCCGCTCGAGGTGCTCTCTCGTGTCGCCGTCGCCGACGATGAGGAACTTCAGGTTGTAGGTGCCGTTCATCGACTTGACGGCGAGAGCCACCTTATCGAGGTCCTGGGCATGCCCGACGTTGCCGGCGTAGATGATCTGTCGCTTCTTTCCGCCGTTTGTGGGGCGGAAGAATTCGGTATTGACGCCGTTGGGCATCAGTTCCATTGGAGTCGTGACCTGGTAGCGCGACGAGATCCTCCGCCCGAGTTCTTCTGTCGTGACGCCGATGAGGTCCGCCCGCGAGAGGCACATCTGCTCGAACCTCCGGCTCAACTTCTCGTAAATGCTCCCCTCCTGCAGGAAACCAAGGCTTATCGATGCGTCAATCCAGAGGTCTCGGATATCGAGGATCCACTTCACCGACGACACCCGTTTCAGGACGTACCCCGGGATCCCGGTAAAGAGAGGGGGTGCAGACGTGACGATCACGTCGAACCGGCTCCGGGCAAAAAGAAGCCAGAGCGCAGTGTGGAGCGGGAAGAGGAGGTAATACGCCATCCTGCTTGCAAACCCCGGATCCCCGGAGCCCGGCTGCCATGTCCAGAGACGTACAACCCGGACGCCATCAACCTCCTGCACGTCCGACCGCTGCCAGGTGCGTGGGAACGAACCGGCGGGAAACGTGGGGTGAGGGGCAACCACGGTCACGTCAAGACCCAGTTTCGCAAGATGCACGGCGGTATCATAGATACGTGATGCGTTTCCTGATTTCTCCGGTGGGAAGTGTTGTGATATGATACATACCCGTTTCATGCAACTCCTCGTAATGTCTGATTGTGGTCTCGCGGAGGCTGATTGTTGCTTCCTCCCTTGCCAAACTATGGGGTTAGAGGAAGTCCCCCCGCCCGTTTGGAGAGAGCAGAGAAATAGACGGGGGTGATGGGGATGCGATAGTCCGCGCTGTGTCTGTGGAATACAGGCCTGCCGGGGGCATGATCTCGCCAAGAGGCACCGGCTGCACCGATGAACCGTCACCTAGCACCCGGACGGCAAAGCCGTGGCTGGTCCACTTCTCATGGTCGAGTATATTCCTCGCGTCTATGACGAACTTCGATCTCATCCGAAGCCCTGCCGGGTCGATCGCGCGGAAACAATCGTGATCGGTGAGTACGACGATACAGTCGCTCCCGGTCGCGGCATCCGCCATATCTACGAGGGGGTAGGGGAACTTCTCCACATACGGGTCGTGGCACCTGACAGCATACCCCTCGTTCTCAGCGAGTTGAATGAACTTGAACGCCGGGCTCTCCCGGATATCACCGATATTGCCCTTGTAGGCAACGCCGAAGATGCTGATCGTAGGATCCCTGGCGCCGGCAAGCAGGTTGCGGGCAATGTGCAACACGTAGTTCGGCATGGAATCGTTGACCTCCCGTGCCGTGGAGACCATCCTGCACCTTGTAGAGTTCTCGGTCAGGAACCAGGGATCGATGGCAATGCAGTGTCCTCCCACTCCCGGCCCGGGATTGAGGATGGAGACCCGTGGATGCTTGTTTGCAAGCGTGATGGCCTCCCAGACGTTGATCCCGCACTCCTCGGCGAGCTGAGCAAACTCGTTCGCGAGCGCGATGTTCACGTCACGGCAGGTGTTCTCCATCAGTTTGACAAACTCCGCTGTCCGCGTATCGGTCTGGTATATCTGCCCGCGGACGAAGGTCTGGTAGATGGAGGTCGCCCGATCGGTGGATTCCCGGTCATACCCACCGATGATGCGGCTGTTCTCTGTCATCTCATGTAAGGTCCGCCCGGGGATTGCCCGCTCAGGGCAGTGGGCATATAAGAAGTCTCCGACAGCGACGCCGCTCTTCTCAAGCCTGGGGATGACGACCCGTTCACTTGTTCCGGGCGGGACGGTCGATTCGAGGATGACCAGGTCCCCCTCACTGAGGTGGGGGGCGATCGATCCGGCTGCTTTCTTGACATACGATAGGTCGGAGACCTTTGTTGCCGGGTCGAGCGGCGTCGGCACGGCGATCAAGAATACGTCCGCAGCCTCAGGTTCGGTCCTGGCGACAAACCGTTCTTTTGCCTCGCGGTACAGGTCCTCGATCCCCGGCTCCCTGAACGGGAGGTTCCCGTGATTCAGGCAATCGACCACGCTCTGCTTCACATCGATACCCACAACATCCGCCCCGTGAGCAGCAAACAGCAATGCGGTCGGCAATCCTATGTATCCTAATCCCAGTACACAGATCTTCATGTGTATCTTCCTCGTGCGATCATTGGGATCGTGCTGCTGCACAGACCATGACGATCATTTTTCCGGCGATTCCATCCCCATAGGGGTTCTCCCAGCCACGTTTCCAGGTGACCGCGGAGCGGACCCCTTCAAGGATCCTCCCTGAGTCGGCACCGACCAGAATGTTCGATCCGACATCCAGCGTCTCGGGTCGTTCCGTATCGTAGCGCATCGTAGCGCAGGGAACGCCGAGAACGCAGGTTTCTTCCTGGACTCCACCGGAATCAGTCAGCACGAGTTTCGCCTGCGACTCTAACTGCAGGAATTCAAGGAACCCAAAGGGTTTGGTGAGGTTTAATCCGTCTACCCCGATACCCAGTTCTTTGATCCGCTTCTCGGTCCTCGGGTGAACCGGAAAGACGACCGGTAAGGAGAACTCCTTCTGCACCCCCTCAAGCCCTTTCAAAATCTCCTTGAGCCGCACCCGGTTGTCCACGTTCTCCTGCCGGTGAGCGGTGACGAGGAAGTATTCATGGGGCTCGAGGTCGAGGTCTTTGAGGACGTTGACTTTTCTCTTCGATATGTCGAGGTTCTGGTAGACCGCATCGACGACGGTGTTGCCGGTCACGCAGATCCTCTCATCAGCAATGCCTTCCCCGAGGAGGTTCTCCCGGGCGTTCTCTGTCGGGGCAAAGAGGTAATCCGATACGTGGTCGGTAAGTACCCGGTTGATCTCCTCCGGCATCCAGCGGTTGAAACTCCGAAGGCCTGCCTCGATGTGCCCGACCCGCACATGAAGTTTCGATGCGGCGAGAGCCCCGGCCATGACGGTGTTCGTGTCCCCCTGCACCAGGACGAGGTCGGGCGACTCTTTCACCAGGACATCCTCGACGCCGGTCATGATCTTCGCCGTCTGGCCGGCCTGGGTTCCGGAGCCCACGTCGAGGTTGTAGTCGGGGTCCGGGAGTTCAAGTTCCTCAAAGAAGAGCCGGTCCATCTCGTAGGAGTAGTGCTGTCCTGTGTGAAGGATAAAGTAGTCGAGAGATCTCCTCTCGCACTCCCTGATGACGGGAGACATCTTGATGATCTCCGGCCGTGTGCCGAGTATTATTCCAATCATTGTGCGCTCCTCCTCTGCGTTGTATCTCTCACTCTCTCACTCCCGCAGCCTTGCAATAAGGGCGAGCATCAGGCCCACCATGAGAGCAACGGTCCCGGGGATCAGGAGGAGCGATGCAAGCATGCCCTGCCCGATCTGGACGAGACCTGTCTCACTGAATCCCCGGAGAAACTGAAGAAGGAGAAACATGCCCGCGAGGATCGCGGCAAGCCCCGGGAGACCGATATGCAAGAGAGGCCTCTTCTCCACGGTGAGCCAGAATATCGATCCGAGCACCTCTATTCCGTGGGATAGGGGATTTTTTGTGGATGTATCAAAATCACCATATTTACAGTTGATCGGCGTCTCCCCGACTCGCAGGTGATTCTCCTGAGCGGCCCGGAGCATCTCCGATTCGGTCGAAAAATCATCCTTCCTCAGTGTGTTGAGCATCGCTTCCATGGTTCTCCTGTTCAGCGCCCGAAACCCGCACTGCGAGTCGGTTATCGAGTAGCCGTTGCTCGAGACTATATCAAGCACTGCCCGGCCAAATCTCCGGTAAAAGGGCATCTGATCGAAGGTCCGGAACCCGATGACGAGGTCGGCGGTATCGGCGAGGATCGGCTCGGTCAGGAGGGGTATCTCCCCGGGGTTGTGCTGACCATCTCCGTCCATGAAGACCAGGCAGTCGTAGTTTTGATCGACTGCATACCGGAGAGCGCTCTTTATGCCCCGTCCTTTCCCCATCTGTGCTCCGTGAGAGATGACGGTCGCTCCGGCATCCCGGGCAACCTTTGCGGTGCCGTCCGTACACCCGTCATCTACCACAAGAACTTCGTCGGCATGCAACCGGGCCATCAGGACGACCGAGCCGATAGCGACCTCCTCGTTGAAACAGGGGATCGCCGCAAGGGTTCTCATCCTGCCCGACCGGCGGGACGGGATGGCGGTAGCATCGGTGGTCTCATTCACCATCCACCGGTGTCCGGGGGCCGCCGGCGTCCGCAGAGGGTTGACCTGCTCCTGAACCTCACAGTGGAGAGCCGGAATATCTATAGGGCTCTCCTGCCCGATACTCCGGGGTATATGTCGTTCGATCCATCTGTCTGTCTCTGCATCTATGTACTGTGGCAATGGCACAGTTGTCTCTTCGGCGAACCACCCCTCCAGGTGAGCGGGTGGTCTCGCCCGAACCGGATCCTTGTCGTACATCCACTTTCCCCTCTTGACGTACTGAAACGGGACTGTGCTGGCATATATTAATAGGTTATTATTAACCTTATCTGTTTAACAAATCAAACAAGTAAATTATTTATTATTGACTGGGATGCCTCTAAATCTCTATCTGGCTAATTAAATATTCCCGATCAAGAAATAAGATGTAATATCTCGTATTGCGCGATGATGGATGGTCATGAGGCCGTGATTCCGGCGGAGTTCAGCCTTATTGTGTGTCTTTATTCGAAAAGATTAAGTGTAGTATTCTCGAGTGACGGGCAGGAAGCTTGATTTACCCTGCCGCACCGCCTTTGGAAGATTCATCGTCTGCGGCCGGATCCTTTTAAAACAGCGATAACGAGAAGGACCCGTTTCCTGATTGTCTCTGCTCCTCTATTGCCGCATCCGGAAATATTATATCAAACTATGCAGGTCGCCGGTGCTTATACGGTCGGCAGGGCGGATCACTCCGGCAACTCCTCTCCTGGTGCAAGGAGCGTGGACACCTCTGTCATGAGGATGTGGTAGCGGTGGCGGTCGACAAGATACCGGCGGCTCTTCTCGTCGATAGGGAGTGGCGTAAAGGAGACCGCGTAACCGATATCCCAGAGGACCAACCCCTCGGGAGGAGCGGCAGGGAGTCTCTGCTCTGCCGGTCCTGTAAGGAGCCGGGTGATCTCCCTGGCACCCGCCTTGCCCCTCCCCACCCGTTCGAGCGCTGTCGCCATGCACCGGACCATGTTCCAGAGAAAACTCTCCCCCGTCACCTCAAAGACAGCGAACGGTCCGTCCTCAAAGACCCGTGCCGCAAGGATACTCCGCTCGGGGTTCCGGTCGCCGGCGCGGGAGAACGACGAGAAGTCATGCCGCCCGACGAACTCCTGTGCCGCTTCATGCATGGCGACGACGTCGCCCGGTGCAGGGGAGAAGTAGTAGCGGTAGGTCCTCGATGCGGCGCTGTACCGCGGGTGGAACTCGTCCGACACCCCGGCCCACGCCGTACACCAGATGTCGGCCGGGAGCACCTGGTTCAGTACCCCTATCGCCCGGTCCACCCTGTCTGTCTGGAACGAGCAGACCTGACCCCGGGCATGCACCCCGCGATCGGTGCGGCCGGCGGTGACAAAGTTCGCCTCCCGCCAGTCATCGAAGAGGTCCAGGCGCTTGCAGGCCGCGATGAACTCGCCCTCCACGGTACGGAGCAGAGGCTGCATCTGCGAGCCGAAGAAACGGTCCCCGAAGTACGAGAAGCGGAACGCCAGGTTCATCGCTGTACCGTTCGTCGAATCCTCCGGAGAGCGCCCTTGATGGACTGGCGGGTGTAGGTGTGCAGCGGGGTCATCCTCCCTCCTGCCATCGTCCGCCCTTCCCGGATCGCAGAGAGGATGGAGGCCGCATTCGGCTCGGCCGTGACGTACGTGACCCCGAACCCGACGTAACGAGCGTTGTGGGCGTCGCTCCCGGCAACGCCGGGCTTCCCGAGTCTCCGTGCAATGACCGCGGCCTTCCGGTTCGCCGACCCGGTGATGTAGCGGCTGTTGAAGATCTCCACCGCATCCACCGCTCCGATACCGGCCGCAAGTCTCCTCCCGACGCCGTGGCGCCAGCGGTGGTAAGGGTGCGGGAGGATCAGCAGGGCTCCCCGAGCACGGGCCAGGGTGACGGTATCGAGGAAGTCAAGCCCTGCCGGTAGGGGCTCCGTGACCCCGAGAGCGAGCAGGTGGCCCTGTCGTGTCGATATCTCGGTTCCCGGGATCACGGTCACGGAGGTGTCGCACTGGAGGGCGTAGCGGGCACCTTCCACCGTGTCGTGATCCGTGATTGCGATGGCATCGAGGCCGACCGCCTCCGCCCGCCGGAGGATTTCCTCCACACTACTCTCTCCGTCCCTGGAGAACCTGGTATGGACATGCAGATCGCACCGCAGCATGAGATCAGATTATTTGTCACCTGTTGGATAATAATTGAAGTGTATGCGCATTCTCCTCCCGACCGGATCGGCAACGGTCGCAATCGTGAAGGCGGCGGCTGAGCGATTCAGCGACCGCTACGAGATAGATGTGGTGGTCACCGGCGATATCGCATCGTTCCTTGCGCCCGGGGACCTCCAGAGGCTGCTTCGCGGCCGCGACTACGATATGGCGATCGTCTCAGGGATGTGCACCGCATCCTTTGCCGACGTCGAACGCGACACCGGCGTCCCGGTCTACCGGGGCCCGCGGCATGCCGCTGACCTCTCGCTGGTCCTCGGCGTGCTCGATCACGTCCGGCTCTCAAAGACGGTCCCTGCCGATGACTTCCTCGCAGAGACACGCCGCAAAGAGGCCTGCCGCCAGTTGGCGCTCCGTGAAGCAGAGGCGGACTCTGAGTTCATTATCCGGGGCAGAAAGATCGGCGGGAGTTCAAGGATGAAGGTGCTTGCGGAGATCATGGACGCGCACAAGCGCGACGACCTGGTCGATGAGGTCCGACGGTTCTTTGCCGCCGGGGCCGACATCGTGGACCTGGGATTCGGTTTCGACGCGACCGCCGAGGACGTGAGGAGATGCTTCTCAACTCTCGCGGATATCGAAGGCCCCCTGGCGGTCGATACACAGGATCCTCTCCTCATCTCGGCGGCGCTCTTCCGTGCTGACCTGGTGCTCTCCCTGCACGAAGGAAACATCCCGGTCGTCGGAGAGGCGGTCGCGGATGCCGGGGCGGCCGCGGTCGTGGTGCCGCGCGAGCGGACGCTTCAAGAGAACCTGGTGGCGGCAGAGGAGGCCGGGATCTCCTGCCTGATCGCCGACCCCCTCCTCCAGCCGGTGGGCTCCGGGCTCGTCACTTCGCTCTCGGGGTTCCCGGGTGTATCCTGTCCACTCTTCTTCGGGGCCGGGAACGTCGTTGAACTCCTGGACGCCGACTCCACGGGTGCGAATGCGCTGCTTGCGGGTATGGCGTACGAGGTCGGCGCAGCCGTCGTCTTCACGAGCGAGCACAGCGATAAGACCCGGGGATCGGTGGCGGAGATGCGGCGGGCAACCGATATGATGGCGCTGATGACCGACCGCCCGTACCCCAAAGACCTGGGGCTCGACCTTCTGGTACTGAAAGAGAAGCGGCGGCGGCGCGAACCGCCGCTTGAGTATAACAGTATCATGGATGCGTACCCCGTGCCGGATGAGATCACCTACGATCCCCTCGGGTGCATCCGCATCGGCATCGAGGGGGACTGTATCGTGGCGGTGCACCGGGACTGTGCCGTCCGGGGGAGGCGCTGGGAAGACGTCTTTTACACACTCCTCGTGAACGGGAGCCTCTCCCGGCTCGACCACGCCGCCTACCTTGGAAAAGAGCTCTTCAAGGCCGAACTTGCCATCCGGCTGCAGAGGAGCTTCGAACAGGATGGGCCGTTCTGAGGAGCCCGATCCCGCGCTTTTTTCGTGATGGGGAGAGCCGGGCTTCGCCGGGGATTTCGGCTCGTTCTCGTGGTATAACAATATTTATATAATATCGATGTTATTTCTCAGCCCGTGGCAGTAGGGGCGGTGCCGCAACATTCCGGCGGGTACCACCGGTATCATGAGCCGCCATAGATTTGAGGCGTATTTCAGGGTCTGGATCCGGGGAACCGGCTGCCCTCCCTGCCAGAGTTCATAAGCGTGGTGAAACTGCATGAGAAGGAATCCAGCCATACTCGGGCTCATAGCAGCCCTGGTCATCGGTCTCGTTGCCCTGCCTGTCCAGGCGGCGACCGCCGACGTCGATATACGTGGCGGGTCGTACTACCCCGCCTCGCTCACGGTAGAGGGTAATACAACGGTAACCTGGACGAACTATGACCCGGTGAGCCATACCGTCACTAGCACGGGAGGGATCTTTGACTCCGGGCCGATAGAGCAGAACAAGACATACAACTACACATTCGCTGATACAGGGACCTACCCGTACGGCTGTACGCTCAACGCCTCGAAGCAGCGGACGCCCATGCAGGGCGTCATCATTGTCGTTCCGGAGGGGATGATGGTCGTTCTGGGCGGGAACGCAACCCCCGGGGAGGAGCCGACGAACGCGACGCTGGCCGACCTGGTCGCGGGAAATGAGAATCTGACCCTCTTTACGGAGGCTGTCGGTAAGGCCGGTCTCGCGCAGACGGTGCTTGCTACCGGGGGGCCGTATACAGTCTTTGCTCCCGACGATGCCGCCTTCGAGGCTCTCGGCAACGAGACCCCTGCAGGGTTCTTCAATGACACGGAGGTGCTGGACACCCTGCTCATGCACCACGTGGTGAAGGGGGCCTATACAGCAGAAGACCTGATGACGGAGGCAAACACCACCGGGAACGAGACGGTTCTCTCAACGCTCACCGGGGATAACCTCTCCATCAGCATGGCCGACGGCAATCTCACAGTGGGAAATGCTACGATCGTCACACCCGATCTCACTGCCGGGAACGGCGTCGTCCATATCATCGATACGGTCCTGGTGCCGCCGGGTCTCGCGCCGCCGAACGTGACCCCGGTGAAGAACCAGACTCCGGTGGCCCCGCCGGCAGGGCGAGTCATCCCCTGAGCGATCCCCCTTTTTTTCTCCATGTTCCCGGCGGGTCGAATGCTCCGGCCGGGTGCTCATGCCGAACGCGAGGACTTATGTCTACTTCCCCCCTACTCTTCAGTAGAATGGCTATACGCGGGATCAGCAGGGATCTGCTTTCGATGCTCTTCGAACTTGGGCGGGAACATCACCCGAATGAGTTCGTTGCCGTGTTGCGGGAGCAGGACGGCATCATCCGGGACCTCGACCTGGTGCCCGGCACCATCGTCGGCGAAGAGAGCTCCTCGTTCTTCATCGATATGCTCCCGCTGGACATCCACCAGGCCGGCAGCGCCCATAGCCACCCCAACGGCGTCCTCTCGCCGTCGTCGGCGGATCTCAGGTTCTTCCCCACGGTGGGGCGGTATCATGTCATCGTCGGGTATCCCTACGGAGAGCGGGACTGGCGAAGTTACCGAGCGGACGGGAGCCCTGCTCGCCTTGAGGTGGTCGAATGATCCATGTGGTTGCAACGGGCACGTTTGATATCCTCCACCCCGGACATCTTTACTACCTTGAAGAGTCCCGGAAACTCGGTGACGAGCTCTCTGTGATTGTGGCACGGGACGCGAACGTAAAGCATAAGCCGAGACCGATCCTCCCGGAGGATCAAAGGCTCCGAATGGTCCAGGCGTTAAAGCCGGTCGACCATGCGTTCCTCGGTGATCTCCATGATATGTTCAGGCCGATTGCAGAGATTGGACCGGACATCATCACGCTTGGGTTTAACCAGCACTTTGACGAGGAGAACCTGCGGCAGAGGCTCCGGAGCCGCGGGCTCAACGCTGACGTCGCCAGGATAGCCGGATATCCCGGCCCGCTTGCGAGTTCATCAAAGATCGTTGAGCATATCCTGAAGACCCGGGGGCCCCCCCCTCCTGTTGGGGAGAAGGAGTGATTGCGGGTTCCATACGGCGGGCCTACCCACAGGTGACAGCGGCTCATGCGGCAGACCGGTGTATGGGACGATGACGGGGCTGATGGCCGGATCCGCTGGCTGAAGATCTCAGTTCCGTTCCTGCTCTGTGGTGTCTTCCTTGCCGCCGTGGGGCTTTTCCTCCCGGTAGAGCAGTGGCTCTTGCTCATTGGGATGATGGTCGCCTACGTCGTCCCGCCGCTTGGACGGGAGACGATCATTCCGGTCAGCATCCTTCTTGGCATACCCTGGTGGCTGATCGCGCTTGCCCTGGCGTTCCTGGACTTCGCCGGCGGACTCTTCATGGCCTGGAACTTCCCGCTGGTCCTGCGCATCCCCTATGTCGGTCCCCGGGTCCGGCAGTTCGTGGCGGCGGGCAGGGCCTTCCTGGACCGGCGGCCGTGGCTTGAACGGCTCTACTTCATCGGTCTCATCATCTTCGTAAGCATTCCTTTTGACGGGTCGGGGAGCATCGTCGGCTCCGTTGTCGGGAGAATGCTTGGGATGACGAAGATTGAGGTTCTCACCTGCATCACCATCGGGGGCATCATCGGCAGTTTTGCCGTCGCCCTTGGCATCGACTGTATCGCGAACCTCATCCCGACGGGAGCCGGGCCCTGGGTATCGGTCATCGTCTTCCTCCTGGTCGGGACCGCACTCCTGGTGATGTACCGGAGTTACTGGCGGGAGCATAAGACGAACACCTGACGCCCGGGGATATACCCCGGGCTCAGGAGGCGGCCCGGGCAGGGGCGATCCCTGCGGTCTCCATCCCGACATTAAACCGGCTGATTGCCCTCCTCCGGTGTGGGGCCACCGCAACTCAAATGGAAAAGATGATATATGACACGAGGGATTGATCAACCTAATCCGCTCCGGGTTTTCCGGGCAAGTTATCCGGAGAGCGGCAGCGCGTGGCTACCTGGAGTGGTGAAGGGCTGCGATCCGGTGTGCTGCCTCAGGACGATCGGATATGGAACCGTATACGGAGAAGGGGTTCGCCGGCTGCGAACCCCCAGGGCAACAGGGAAGCAATCGGGACTACCGGAGAGGAGAGGGTTCTGTCGCCGTCGGGATCCCGGCCGAGACCTCTGGCGTTACTGCTGCGATGCTGCGGCAGGTGATCGAGACCTCGCTCTCCGGGATCTGTATCGTCGACCAAGAGGGGCGTATTGTCTTCGCCAACACATCGTTGCTTGCCATGTGGGGGTATGACTTACGGGACGTGGTTGGAAAACCCGTGGATCTCCTCTGGCTCTCCTGGGGAGAGGGGCCGGCCTGCATCGGCCACGCTCTCTCCACCGGGCGGTGGAGCGGGATGGTCGTCGCCCGGCGAGGGGACTCGTCGCCCTTTGACGTCCGGATCTCGGTCAGCACCGTCCATGACCCCGAGACAGACGATATCTGGCTCCTCCTCTTCTGCATCGATGTCACCCTGCAACGGGATATAGAGGATGCGCCCGGTCGCCGTCGCAGCCTCGAGCGGGCTGTCGCGGAGATGCCCGCACGTTTCATGGATCCCACGCGGATCGATCCGGCGATCGACGAGTCGCTTGAGGATCTCGGCCGCGCGTGCGGGGCGTGCAGGGCCTATCTCTCCCTCTTCAACGATCCCAGGACACTCCTTGGCACAACGCACGAATGGTGCGCGCCGGGGCAGAAACCCCGCCGGGGAGAGTTCCAGAAGTTTCTCACGAGCGATCTCCCCTGGTGGATCGTACGGACCCTGGAGGGCGAGACCGTGCTCGTGGACGGAGTGTCCGGGGAGAGGCGATCGCTGAGAGAGGAGCGCGATTTTCTGAAGCGGCACGGCGTTACCGCGGCGCTGATGGTCCCCCTCCGGCTGAAAGAAGCGGTCGTTGGCTTTGTTGGGTTTGACCGGAACACCGAAGGCGCCAGGTTCACGAACGAGGACATCGCGCTCCTGCATGCGACCGTCCATATCATCGAGAGCGCACTCGACCGGAAGCAGTCTGAGTACATCTTCCGGGAGTCCGAAAACCTCTACCAGATCGTCCTTGACGCCATCACCGACGCCGTCACCGTCGTCGATACCGGGCTCACTCTCCTCCTCGCAAACGACGCCTTCATCGCCTGGTGCGAAGAACTCGGGCTCGCAACGAACGTTGTCGGGAAGAACCTCTTTATCGTCCTGCCGTTCCTCCCGCCCTCCGTGAGGCAGCAGTATGAGCGTGTTATACGGACTGGGCGGCCACTGACGTCGGAGCGGTCTTTCAGGTTCGGCGACCGAACCGTGACCCTCCGGGAGATGCGGATCCCGATCATCGAGCAGGGCGAGGTCGCGAGGATCATCACCGTCGCCCGGGACATATCCGCCCAGAAAGAGATTGAGGACCTGAAATCAAAGGCCTACGCTCAAGTCGAACGAAACATGGAGCAGTTTGCCCTGCTTGCCGACCATATCAGGAACCCACTCCAGGCGATCATGGGGCGTGCCGAGCTGATCGACGATGCTGAGGCGACGGAGAAGATCCGACAGCAGGTGCAGCGGATCAACACGATCATCGATCAGCTCGACGAACGCTGGGCGGAGTCGAGGAAACTCTCCATGTTCTGGCGGAAGTACTCCTGAGGGGTCCTGCATGCGTCTGTCGCGCTGGCTGGTTTCGGCCTCCTGCGGATGGCGATTCTGCCCTAGTACATCGATTCCAAAATAACAGACCATATCTGGCCTTCGTCCCCTCCCCGTCAGCCTCTCCCCCCATGGCGATAGCCACCACGGTCCACCGCAGGGGAAGAGCCCGGGGAAGATCCGGATCCGGCACCAGCCCCATCGGGAGGGGAGACGAGTACTAAATAAGTCCGATAATTGGGAATCGTTGCCCTAGTCCGATACCTCGCGTCCAGCGCTCTGGATCGAACCCCAGGTCCGGTTTCGTTCGAGGATGACCCAGTAGCGCCGCAGTTCGGCTTCCGCCGCCCGGTGGTCGGGGTAATGGTCGCCGACGAGAAGCCAGAACCGCTTTGAGTGGTTCTGCTCGCGGAGGTGGGCAGCCTCGTGGACGACGATGTACTCGCGCAGAGGGTCAGGGAGGGCTATGGTGCGCAGGTTGATGTTCAGGTTGCCGAGTGACGAGCAACTCCCCCATCTGGTCTTCTGCAGTCTCACCGCGATCTGTCCCTGCCTCCGGCCGGTAAGGTCCGTGTAGGCCTCCAGCCGGTCCAGGACCTCCTCCTTCAACACCCCGGAGAGGCTTCTCCGGAGACCGGGGACGGATGGGCAGGCGACGGCCCCGCGAGCTTCGTCGACCACAAACCGCTCGCCCGGGACCAGGCGGTAGTACCGCCCGTGCAGGAGGAGCCGGTCCTCCCTCCCGCGCCCTTCGGCGGCCAGCCGGTCAAATTCCCCGCGCCGCTCCTCGATCCAGGCCGCGTTGCGCTGCAGGAACCCCGTGACATCAAACGACGGGGGGGCGACCACCCGGAGGGTCCCATCCGGCCGCACCTGGAGGCGGGCAGACCGCACTGCCTTCCGGACGACGGTCGTGCCCTCCGGGACGCTCCCTTCTCTTCCCTGGTTCATGGTACCAGTACTTGGACGGCTGCGAGAAATATCCCGCGATCCGGCACGCTCCTATATCTGATGACACTAAAGAAGTAGGGTAGGGCCCCCGCTCACGGGAGAGCGGGTGCAAAAGGTGGCTCATGAGCGAGAAAGAACTCAAGATCGGCGACATAGCGCACCTCACCGGGATCTCCGAACAGGACGTCCGGACTCTCGTCCAGACCTACAACAGCCTCTTTACCTATCGGACTATCGGCCCGGTCAGGCTTTTTCCGCAGAAGGCGGTCAGAGTTGTCCGGGGACTCGTAGAACTCTCTGGAAGGGGCCTCACGTCCGAAGAGATCGTCGGAGAGGTCCGCTCCGGCAGGAGATCGACTGCGCCGGAAGAACCAGCGGAGGAGATCGGCCAGACCGACGTCCCACTCCCGGCTGAGGTGGTGCTCGACATCCGGGTGATGCAGGAGACGCTGGCCAGGCAGGAGCGCCGGATCGCGCGCCTCGCCGGTGAGCTCGAGCGGGAACAGGAACTGAGGAGAGAGGAGACCGGACAACTTCAGCAGGCCCTCGACCGTCTGCAGGAACGGCTCGACGGGCAGCAGGAAGAACTTGCAGTCGTCGCGGAATGGGTGGCCTACTTTGATCAGCAGATGGACGAGGTCTCCCGCCCGGTGCTTGAACGGGTCCGGCGAACCTTCGGGAAGAAGAACGCTCCTTGATCAGCCGGCCGGTCGCTCAGGCTGACAGGACAGCGGTTCCCACCCTCGTCGCCGGAAGTGGCTACGGTTGCAGCAGTCTCCCCGGGACCGGTCGGCTGCCGGGCGCATGGTTTCGGCCGTTCACCACGCCTATGTATTATTGGTAACAAAATATAGCACTCAATAGTATAAAATTAGCAAAATTTATATGCGATCCCTGTTATGGGCATGCGAGGTGATCGAGATCTACCAGCAGAAGATGGCCACAGTATTGACCGTTGCCATTCAGGTCCTTGTCATTGCCGGGTTTGTTGCCTGCATCGTCGTCGGACCCCAGGATCGGCCGTCTCCCATAGTTTCGCCGGATAACGAAACCCGGCATGTGGATTACCGGCCAGAGAGTACCTCGCCGGCTGCATACCCCATCGTCGGCCACCAGTTTGAGGGCAGGCCGGTGAGCATCCTGCCGGGCATCGGGGAGATTGGCCGCCCCGGAGAGAACACCATCTCTTTTTCAGTGTAAGGTCGCTCCCCCTAGCCCATCATGATCTGTATAACTGTCGGATACCTGTTCATGGTGGCGTATACAAGAGGTTTCGCTATCCAGAGCCTCCCGCCGTGCACCCTCCTGAGGGGGCTGATCTCCTGGAGGCGCTGGAGGGCCTGCACCGCAGCCTCATCCGTGAGGAAGAAACTGTCAGGGACCGAGGGGTCGAAGTAGAAGAGGATCGGAAGCCGAAGTCGCCTCTGCAGCTCCCCCGGGAGGGCCTGCTTCAGCCGGAGGAGGACATCCCGGTCGAACTTGTGCTCGCTCCCGCCCTTCGTGACGGACGATGGATGTTCCTCCGAGAGGAGCCTGGAGAGGCGTTTGCGCTCTACAACGACGCCGTCGTTGATCCTGCCGATCTCAAGCCGCATCCACCGTAAGAGGGTCGACTCGTCGCTCACTGATGGTCGTTCGGGCATATTACGCACTCCGGTGATGACCCGTTCCCGGCCGGGGTACCCATCCGTCATCGTCATACGGTATATACCTCTCTGGCCCCCGGGGGTCCTCCAGAACCCGGGAGGTCTTCCCAAACTGTCGGAATAACGACGTGATTTCGTTTGTCCGGGTCAAATACGGCTGATCTCCGGAATCCCATTCCTCCCGTCATCCGGGCGAAAGTATATGTATTATCGCTCACAATCCTGCGTCTTTGGTGTGATCCTTCATGGAACGCGATATGGCGCACGACAGATACCCCCGACAGCATGCCCGTGCCCGGAAGGTGTTGCCCTGTGCCCTGCTGCTTGCCTGCCTGGCCCTCTTCCTCACAGTCGTTCCAGTAGGCCTCATCGGCGCACCCCTGGGACGTGGACAGCCTGACCCCGCTATCGTGGAGATTATCGGGGAGATCAACGAATCCGAACTCTGGAACACGACGTACGACCTGCAGGCGTTCCCGACCCGGGAGTTCGGGTCGGAGGGTAACCGGGAAGCAGGGGAGTACCTTTACGCCAGGCTTGCTGATATCCCCGGGCTCGAGGTGGAGAAACAGGGGGGTGAACTCAACAACGTCATTGCCACGCTCCCCGGGAGCGGCAACACCTCCGGCGAGGTTGTCATCGTGGGGGCACACTACGACAGCACGTCGTCGGACCCGGCTCGGGCGCCCGGGGCTACCGATAACGCGTGCGGGGTTGCGATTGTCCTGGAACTCGCCCGGGTAATGAGCGGGCATTCGTTTGACCGGACGGTGCAGTTCGCGCTCTGGAACGCCGAAGAGGATGGTTCGTACGGCAGCGCCGACTATGCGGCGCGCGCCGCGGATACGGGGGTCCCGGTGGTGCTCTACCTCAACTACGACTCGGCCTGCTACGACCCGGAGAACCGCTCCGTCCTCGATATCATGTCTGACGAGCGTTCTGCCGATATTGCGGCGCTCATGGCGGACCACAACACCCTCTACGCCACAAACTTCACCCTGACCCGGAACAACCATACCTGCGCCTCAGATTATATACCCTTCCGGGCACGGGGATTCCCGGCCGTGATGACGCACTCCGAGGACCACGGTCCGGCCCATACCCCGGACGACACCATCAACCACGTATCGTTCGACTACGCAAAGAGGAATGCCCGGCTCGGCCTCTCGGTGCTCGCGAAGGTGGCCGGGCTCCGGGATGACGGAAAGGATGCCGCCATCCCGAAGGCCCCGTCCGCTGTGTAACCGTTGTGCTGTATCCCGCCGGCACGCTCCGTGGATGGGCTCGCTCCCGCGTGGGGAACAGTACCCGGGGTCGGCAAGTTTGCTGCCGCCGCCCCTGTGCGGGCTCTGTAGATGGTGATTGGTTGACAAAAAGGAGTTTTAACTATATTTTTATTGACCCGCCCCACACTACACAATGCATGATCGGTTCAAGCGGGCATGACGGTATAGACTGGAACGAAGTCTGGCGCTCCCGGATGGAGACGAGTACCGCCCTGAAGCGGAACAGAGGGTGTTCGGACTTCTGGGACAATCGTGAACGGGCGAAAAAACGTGCAACCCCCTCTGCCGGGGACGACTGTGAACGGGTCCGCTGGGTCACCTCCTCTCTTCCGGTCACCCCGGGGTCCCGTGTCCTCGACATCGGGGCCGGCACGGGCGCGATCGCGATCCCCCTCGCCCTGCGGGCGGCGGCGGTCACCGCGGTCGAACCGGCGCAGGCGATGCGGGATGTGATGGAGCGGGCGGTCAGGGAAGCCGGGATTGACAATATTACCGTCGTGGGGAGGCACTGGGAGGAGACCGACCTGCAGCGCGACCTCGATGCGCCGTACGATATCGTCTTTGCGTCATTCTCTCTCGGTATGCCCAACCTGAAAGAAGCGATCGAGAGGATGAACGAAGTCTGCTCGGGGACCGTTGCCGTCTTCCATTTCGCCGGGCTGCCCTACTGGGAGCAGATCATGCTCGAGATCTGGCCACGCCTTCACGGGGTGCCGTATTTCCCGGGGCCGAAGGCAGACGTCATCTTCAACCTCCTCTACCGTATGGGGATCTATCCGAATGTCTCGGTCTCCTCGGATGAGCACAGGCTCATTGTCCCTGATCTCGATGCCGGGGTGGACGCACTCAGGGGGAGACTCCTCGTCGGGACCCCGGAGCAGGAGGATATCCTCAGGGAGTATCTTGCCGCCCGCCTTGTCCGGGAAGACGGTGGGCTGGTGCTCAGGCACCGGGTGCACCGTGCCTGCATCAGGTGGGAACCGCACCGCTCGGGAGGCGTATGAGCCACCTCAAAGATCACGCCCGGATACGTGCCGCCATACTATTCGCCTGAGCAACTCCCTGCGCAGGCGGGATGAGCGTCGCAGATTCAGGGCCCGCGGACAGGGAGTCCGGTTGCCGGTGTTATTCATCGCGCAGGACGGAACAGATGCGTTCCGGAGGCTGCCCGTACCTTCCGGTCCGGCGATTGAAGCCTGCCATCGTTCCGGGTGAGGTCCGGGACTCCTCTCAAGCGCCGGAAAACCCGGGTCTTTGAGCATATTGGTGTGAAGAGGTGAGTACGCTTTTATATGGTCGAGACCAACGTTAAAAAAATATGAAAGATTCTGATATCCTGATGAACCCAAACGATCTGGTCTGTTTTCTCAAGAAGGATCCGGCGGAGTTTACCCGGGAGGATATTATCAGGTTCTGCGAGGCGAATCGGATTGAGATGGTCAACTTCCGCTACGCCGCCGAAGATGGCAAGCTCAAGACCCTCAACTTCGTCATCTCCTCAAAGGAGCACCTCGACACCATCCTCTCGGATGGTGAACGCGTCGACGGCAGCAACCTCTTCTCGTTTATCGAGGCGGGGAGCAGCGACCTCTATGTGATCCCACGCTACCGGACGGCTTTCGTGAACCCATTTGCCGAGGTGCCGACGCTCGAGTTCCTCTGCTCGTTCTACGACAACGACGGCAAACCGCTCGCGAGCTCGCCTGAGTACGTGCTCCGCAAGGCAGACGAGGAGTTCACCCGCCGGACCGGCTGCACGTTCAAGACCCTTGGCGAGCTCGAGTACTACGTCATCAGCCCGCGAGATGATCTCTACCCCGGCCGCGACCAGAAGGGTTACCACTCGGCGGAACCCTTCGTCAAGTTTGCGGACCTGCGGGATGAGGCGATGCGTCTCGTCGCCCGGGCCGGCGGCAGGATCAAGTACGGCCACTCGGAGGTCGGGTGCTTCTGCAACGGCGACACCTACTACGAGCAGCACGAGATTGAGTTCCTGCCGATGCCGGTCGAGCAGGCGGTCGAGCAGGTGATCATCGCCAAGTGGATCCTGCGGATGCTCGGCAACCAGTACGGCGTCGAGATCAGTTTCGCCCCGAAGATCACCGTCGGCAAGGCCGGGAGCGGCATGCACTTCCATATGCTCGCCGAGAAGGACGGCCGGAACCTGATGGTCGAGGACGGCAGATTAAGCCCGATGGCCCGGAAGATGATCGCCGGCATCCTCGACGCCTCCGGCGCCCTGACCGCCTTCGGGAACAGCATCCCGACCTCCTATCTCCGTCTCGTCCCCCACCAGGAGGCGCCGACGACGATCTGCTGGGGCGACCGCAACCGCTCGGTCGTGGTCCGCGTGCCCCTCGGCTGGATCGGCGCCGACGGCATGACCCATGATGCCAATCCCTGTGAGGACCGCTGCCGGGAGGAACGGCCGTCGAAGCAGACGTTCGAGTACCGGGTCGCCGACGGTTCGGCCGACCCCTACCTGATTGTCGCCGGTCTTGTCGTGGCGTCGCTACACGGGATCGAGATGCCCGGTGCGCTTGACGCGGCTGAGCGGCTCTACGTCAGCGGAAACATCTTCCGGCCCGAGTTCAGGGAGCGTCTCGCAGAACTCAACCAGCTCCCTGCCTCCTGTGTCGAGTCGGCCGAGGCGCTCGAGGCGAAGCGGGAGATCTTCGAGGAGAACGGTATCTTCCCGGTGGGCATGATCGAGAGCCGGATCTCCACCCTGAAGGCCTTTAATGACCGGGGGTTAAGCGAGAGGCTCTACGGCAACAACGAAGCGATCCGGGAACTGGTCGAGCAGTACATCCACGTTGCGTGAGGGCCGGTCTTCTCGGCTCCCAGAATACTTTTTCAACGGCCGGCTTCGACTGTATGTTTCCCGGGTACCCGGCGCCGGGACGATCCTGTTATCGATAATACGCGACACGCTCCGGGACGAGCATGGTTCAGCAGGTGTTCAGGCTTATCCAGGCAGTGCACGAGCACCCTCGCAGAACGAGGAGCCCATCTGGCCCTCACCCTCTCCTGGTCCCGGCACCCCCGGGTTGGGTGGGTGTGCGGAGTTCCTCTCACCGGGAGGTGTGGCATGGGCAAGTTATTATTAGGAGGGCATCCAGAGGAGGTGGCTCCCCGGCGTGGGACAGAGCCCCCGGCAGGCGGAGGAGGCAGCCTCTCACTATCCGTGGAGGTCGTGCAGAACCGCGAGGGCCCGCGCACGTCCGGGTGATGGAGGAATGCGTATGAAAGGTGAAGCAGAAAAGAGGATGGCAGAAGAATCTGGACCGGTCACGTTTACGTGCTACCGTATTACCCCGGGAGAGAGGGAGGGTGCCCCCGAGGAGGGCATGAACACCTACAGTGTCGTGGTGTTGCTGCCCGACGGGGAGGTCAAACACCAGGTCGTCTGGGCCCGGGCTCCTGAGGATATCGGTGACGCGATCCGGGTCCCACCCGGCTCAAGGGTGATCATGACCGAGATGAAGAGTGCTCTCGTCTGGGACAGCCAGGCGGTTCAGGCGGAAGAGGCGGCTGTGGAGGCCGCGCCGACCCCGTGACTTTTTTGGCGAACGGTCGTTGGTTATCCGTCGGGGTCGGATGTTGTGGAGGGCGCGTCGCGGGCTGTCTCTGGACAACTCTGCAACAACGTGCCTAAATTGGATATTATGTCTTTTTGATACCGAGTATCATGGAGGCCACTCCAAGCAAGGAGACTCCGATGATTGCGAGCGTGACGATGTTGAAGTTATCGGATATGATAGGCAGATTCCCGAAGAAATATCCTGCCAGGATGAAACTTAAGACCCACAATACTCCTCCGAACACATTAAATATGATAAACCTGGAGTAGTCCATCCTTCCTGTTCCTGCCAGAAACGGTGCCAGGGTCCGGACAAATGGAATGAATCTGGCTATAACTATGGTCTTCCCACCATATTCCTTGAAGTATGATTCTGTTCGTTCGATATGGTGTCGTTTTATGAGGGGGATGCCTCTTGAAAGAAACCGGGTGCCAAACGCCCTTCCAATTCCAAAATTCACTGTATCCCCCGCAATCGCTGCCAGAGCCAGTAGTGTGAGGGAGAGGAGGACGTTGAGGTCTCCGTGTGCGGAGGCCGCGCCTACGAGGAAGAGAAGCGAATCGCCCGGGAGGTAAGGGGCGATGACGACCCCCGTCTCGAGGAATATTATAAGGAAGAGAAAGAAGTACACGAATAACCCGTACTCCTCTATAATGAGAGGCAGGAAGGTATCGAAGTGTATGACAACATCGATAAGATATCCTATTTGCTCAAACATTCACTCTCTCTTTACGCCCATACCCAAAATCTTTGCTGTGCCGATGTAACCTGGTTCTGATTGAGGCTATCCTGGAATCGCGGATGGGTATTGAGAATAGGTCTGCCCGGAGACCGGATGGCCCTTCAATCCCGCAGGTTAAATGATGGGCAGCCGTCCACTCAAACCATGGATCGATCCCCCGACAGCCAGCCCGATGCGATACCGGCGGTCACTGATATAACAACGGCGTATGGTCAGGTCCGTCTCATATGGGTTCACCATGCATCGGGACCGAAGGTGCGGAGAATTATCCTTCCCGGCACCCCACGATCCGGTGCGGTGACGATCGAGGGCATGCCTTCCGTTCAAGAACCCCGCGAAAAAGGCATCCAGACGCTGATCGCCGGGATACGGTCATTTCTTGCGGGGGATGACGTGTTGTTCGACATCGACCTGCTCGACCTGGACCGGTGCCCGTCCTTCCGGCGGCGCGTGCTCCTCGCCGAATACGGCATACCCCGGGGGTACGTCAGCACCTATGGGCGCATCGCCCGGTATCTCGAGAATCCCGGCGCTGCACGAGCGGTCGGCAATGCACTCGCCATGAATCCGTTTCCCCTCGTCATCCCCTGCCACCGCGCCCTGCGGTCGGACGGGCGGCTGGGTGGGTTTCAGGCCGGCCTGGACATGAAGCGGGGACTGCTTGAGATGGAGGGTGTCAGGTTTCGGGAGGATGGCCGGGTGTTCATGGAACATATGTGGTACTGAAGCCGCGACAGGTATTGCAGCATTTCGTGCGGTCTTTTGTGACAAACCTGATGCTCTCCTGCGCAGCCTGGTGCAGGGAGAGGTATATGTGGGATCGCGTCCACCCCGGGCGGGGTGATCAGATGGTAAATGTTACCCAGCAGATGGCGAAAGATACGGAGTACAGTGCGGTCAACCTGATGGCGGATGCCGGGGTGGACGCAGGGCGATGGAGCCGGATACCGGACGATGCGACGATCAAAAAGACAGTTGCAGCGATTGAGGCACGGAACATAAGGGTGATCCTGATGGATTCGGCAGAGGAAGCGCTCCGGACGGTCGTTGACCTGCTGCCCGAAGGGGCCGAGATCATGAACGGTACCTCGACGACCCTGGTCGAGATCGGGTTTGACCGGGTGCTCAAGGAGAACCGGAAGGGCTGGCGGGATTATCACGCGGTCGTCACGGCCGAGAACGATGAGAAGAAGCGCCACGCGCTCCGCCGCAAAAGCGTGGCCGCCGATTACTTCCTCTCCGGAGTCCAGGCGATCGCCGAGTCGGGCGAGGTGGTGGGGTGCGACAAGACCGGGAGCCGGATGGGGGCGTGGCCTCACGCAGCGGCCCACCTCATCCTCGTCTCCGGGGCGAACAAGATCGTGCCGACGCTCGACGAGGCGCTCCGGCGGTGCTGGGAGTACGCCCTGCCCCTTGAGAATCAGCGTGCCAGGCGCGTCTACGGCACCGGGAGTGCCATCGGCAAGTACGTTATCCTCAACGACGAGGTTGAGGATGGGAGGATAACCCTGGTCCTGGTCCGGGAACAGCTCGGCTACTGAACCGGACGGCGGGACTCAGCTCCGGAAAGCCCGGGTCCGGCCGGAGGCCCCCCTCCCTCATTCGATATGTTCGAAGTCGATGAAACCCCTGTATGGGTCTGTCGCCAGCAGGCGGACCCGTACCCTCTGGCCGACCCTGAGACCGTGCTCGCCCAGCACGATTCTTCCTTCGGCCGGCGGGGCGATCAGCCTGACATACGTCCCCTTCTCCGAGGCTCCGGTGACGAATGCCTCAAACGAGTCGCCTATCCTCTCCCGGAGCAGGACTGCGGCCGCCGCCTTCCGGACGAAGCGTTCGACCTTCTGGGACGATTTCTCCCGGTCAGTCAGCCTGACGGCGAGGTCGTCAAGTTCAAAAGGCGTGTAGGGAGGATAGCGCTCCCCGTCAATGACTGATTTTATCAGCCGCTGGATGATGAGGTCAACGTAGCGCCGGTTCGGGGCAGTGCCATGGGTGTAGTCGGTGACGGCGAGGGCGAAGTGGCCGACCGGGACGTCGCCCGGCTGGAACGCCACATACTCGCCCGCCCCCATCAGTTTCACCACGGTCAGGGAGAGGTCGGGGAAGCGGTCGGGGTCGGCCGCCTTCTGCCGGATGAGAAACGCGGTGAGCGCCTCCGCGTCAGGCTCGATGGGCAGAGTCTCGCCACGCTCCGCCGCCTCCCTCACGATCCCCTCCCAGTTCTTTGGTGTGCGGACGACCCGGTGGATCATGGCAAGGCCAGCGTCGTTCAGGAACGCTGTCACGCTGCCGTTCGCTGCAACCATGAACTCCTCGATCAGGCATCGCGCGCGGTTCTGCTGCTGGATGACGAGGCCCAGGACCCGGCCGTCCGCCACGACGGGCTCGGCCTCGATCGTCTCGAGGGCAAGCGCTCCCCGCTCCGTCCGGCGCTTTTTGAGGAGCATGGCCGCCTCGTTCTGGAGAAGGATCTGCCTCTCCAGTCCCGGTGTCTCCCTGACCGTCCGGGGGATAGGGCCGGTCCCTTCCAGCCAGTCGCCGATCTCCTCGTAGACGAGTTTTGCCCGGTTCGTGACGATCGCCCGGTAGATCTCGCCGGGCCTCGTGCTCCCATCCGGGAGGACGGTGTATTCGATGACGACTGCCATCCGGTCTTGGCCTGGGAGGAGCGACGTGATGCCCGCCGAGAGGCGGTCGGGCAGCATCGGGAAGGTCTCGACGCCGGTGTAGACCGATGTCCCGTTATGGCCGGCATGCCGATCCGTCTCCGATTCTTTCGGGACGTAGGCGTCGACGTCGGCGATTGCAACCCTGACCCGGATCTCCCCGTTCGGCTCTTCTTCGCAGACTTCTATCTGATCGAGGTCCTTTGAATCGTGGTTATCGATCGACGACCAGAGGAGCGATCGGAGGTCGCGAGGGTCGCTGAGGGTATCCGGAAAGACGTTTGCGGTAAGAGCGCCGACTTCCCGGAGGACGGACGGCGGAAACCCGGGGATAAAGCCGTACTGATCCATCGCCGCCCATGCGATGGCGTTCAGGTCGACGTGGGGATGGTTCTGCATCTTGTGATGGTTCGTTTGCGGGTATAATATGGCTTGTGAACGCTCCCGCGCCAACAGTCTGCCCGATGATCCCGGCCGTTCCTTTGGAAATATAGCGACCTCATGTATGTCTGTATTTATTCTCCGGTTCATATATCCGTCTATAGTTTATATTCAAAATTGCTATACTCGCCATGGAGTAACAGTATAGAACTGGTAATCCGATGCTTGACTTTACCTTGATCCTCATCGTGGGCATTATCATCATCGCGCTTTTCTTCGACTTCACAAACGGCTTTCACGATTCGGCAAACTCTATCTCGACTGTCGTCTCGACAAAGGTTCTCTCCCCGAGAGACGCCGTGATATTTGCCGCCTTTTTCAATTTTATCGCGGCCTTCGGGTTCGGTGTCGCAGTTGCGAGTACCATCAGTAAGATCATCAAACTCGATTTCATCGACACATCGGTCATCCCCTTTGTCGTGCTCTGCGGCCTAATCGGGGCGATCGTCTGGAACGTCATAACGTGGTACTCCGGTCTCCCGACATCCTCATCGCATGCGCTCATCGGTGGACTGATGGGTGGGGGCATAGCCGCGGCCGGGGTTGCGGCAATTAAAATCTCGACCGTCCAGACCATTGTCATCTTCATGGTTCTGTCGCCTATCGTCGGGTTTGTGATCAGCTTACTGTTTATGACCGTAGTGCTTCGCTTCTCCCGGGACACCGCACGACCGGTAGCCGAACGATACTTCAAGCGTCTCCAGCTCCTGTCAGCGGCGGCGTACAGTTTCAGCCACGGAACCAACGACGCACAGAAGACTATGGGAATCATTACTCCGCTCCTGTTTTCCATCGGCTACTTCGGGGCGGGCGTCGACCCGAACCATCTGCCGGTCCCGATCTGGGTGATCCTGATCGCACATGCGGCGATCGCGCTCGGCACACTCTTTGGGGGATGGCGGATCGTGAAGACGATGGGCTACGGGATCACGAGGCTCCGGCCGATCCATGGGTTCACGGCGGAGACGGCGGGGGCCGCAACGATTATCGGTGCTTCCGCTGTGGGGATTCCTGTAAGCACGACGCATATCATATCTTCTTCCATCATGGGCGTCGGTGTTACCAAAGGGGTGAAATTTGTGAAATGGGGCGTTGCGCGCCGGATAGTCACGGCGTGGATCCTCACGATACCGCTCAGCGCATTGATCGGGTTTCTGGCATTCTCGGCACTTCACCTGGCGCGATTGGTCTGAAGTCGCGAAGACGATTGTCAGGCACGGCTGACTGAGACCATCGGCATCTCCCGGCTGATCGGGCGGGCCGCGGATCCCCCTCTCACAGCCTGCTGCAGGCGGTCCGGTTCCACCCGTCGGGGCGGCAGGGAAGTACCGGTTCGGCTGGTCCGGTAGAGGTCACGCCCCCAGAGCACCACCAGCGCTGCCGGCAGTTCAAGGTTTGTTCTGGGGCGTCGTCATGCCGCTGGAATCTGGAAAAATGGGGCCGAACCTCCCCGGCAATCAGTTTTTAAAACTGTGGATCGGCGCGGGAATCCGCCCGCCGCGGTTTATGAAGTCAGCGCAGCCGAATCTATTCACCTGCTGGACCGGTGCATGGCCTAACAGCCCGCCGAACTCGACGGTGTCGCCGACATCCTTTCCTATCACCGGGATCAGCCGAACGGCGGTCGTCTTCTGGTTGATCATCCCGATTGCGGCCTCATCTGCGATGATACCGGATATGGTCGAGGCGGGTGTGTCGCCCGGAATTGCGATCATATCGAGGCCGACTGAGCAGACGCAGGTCATCGCCTCGAGCTTTTCGAGCGTGAGGGCGCCGCGGTTCACCGCATCGATCATCCCCTGGTCCTCGCTGACCGGGATGAATGCACCCGAAAGTCCGCCGACAGAGGAACTCGCCATGATCCCTCCCTTCTTCACCTGGTCATTTAAGAGAGCAAGAGCGGCCGTCGTCCCTGGTGCACCGACCGACTCGAGCCCCATCTCCTCGAGGATCCCGGCGACACTGTCCCCGATGGACGGCGTGGGGGCGAGAGAGAGGTCCACGATCCCGAACGGGATCCCAAGTCTCTCCGATGCCTCCTGGGCGACGAGCTGCCCTGCGCGGGTGACCTTGAAGGCCGTCCTCTTGACCGTCTCGCAGAGAACCTCGAAGTTCTTCCCCCGGACACCCTCGAGTGCATGCTTGATGACTCCCGGGCCGCTTACGCCCACGTTAATAATTGCATCAGCCTCGGAGACACCGTGAAAAGCCCCGGCCATGAACGGGTTGTCGTCAGGGGCGTTGCAGAGGACGACCAGCTTCGCACAGCCAAGAGAGTTATTCTCCTTCGTCGCCTCGGCTGTCTCCCGTACAATCTCTCCCATCAGTTTTACGGCATCCATGTTGATCCCGGTCTTCGTCGAGCCGATGTTTACCGAGCTGCAGACCCTCTCAGTCGAGGCGAGAGCCGCCGGGATTGAGCGGATGAGCGCTTCTTCGTTCGAGGTCATTCCCTTCGAGACGATCGCCGAGTATCCCCCGAGGAAGTTGACCCCCGTATCCCTTGCGGCCCGATCAAGCGTCTTTGCAACCGTTACAAAATCCTCCGGGGACCTGCAGGCCCGCCCGCCGACAAGTGCGATGGGGGTTACTGATATCCTCTTGTTTACAATCGGGATCCCGTACTCGAGTTCAATCTCTCTCCCGGTCGAGACGAGATCCTTTGCCAGCCGGGTGATTTTGTCGTATATATTCCTGTTTAAGGCATCGAGATCGGAGTCGCAGCAGTCAAGGAGGCTGATGCCGAGCGTGATGGTTCTCACGTCGAGCTTCTCCTGCTCGATCATCTTGTTCGTCTCGTTTACCTCGAAGATAGTGATCATAATACCCCTCAGATACGGTGCATTTTCGTAAAAATGTCCTCCCGCTGGCACCGGACTTTAACGCCGATATCATCGCCGAGGTCTTCAAGTTCGATCACCATTTCGGCATACGGTTTTGTTGATCCGCTGGTATCGACGATCATCATCATATTGAAGTACCCCTGCACGATCGTCTGCGAGATATCCTCAACATTGACCTGGTTTTCGGCAAGATACGTGCAGATCTTCGCGATGATCCCCACTGCATCCTTTCCGACGACGGTGATGATTGTCTTGCTCATGCTCTCTCCTGTCCTTGTGCTGGTTATTGATTGAATGTGCCGGTGATTCAAGGTTTGCCGGGGAGCATCGTCGCAAGATCGTTCACCCGCAGAGCCCTGACCGCGGAGCGGTGTTATCCGGCTTCTTCCGGTGCCCGCCGGGCCCGCCCGAAGACGATCGCGAGAAGGAGGAAGACGGCCCGGGCCGCCGTTCTTCTGAACAGGCGATGGTGCCGGGTGAAGCGTTCATGCACCATAATTCAATCCCTCTGCGGCTGTAGCTGTGGGGGATCGGGTGCCCTGTAGGAGGGCCTGCCTGTTCTGCGGAGCGGCGCTCGTACGTGAGGGCGGGTCCGTGTAAGTCAACTCGCGTTGACTTAGAAGAGGGGTGTCGGTGCTATGTCAACATAGGTTGACGTAGCCTTCCCTGTGGTATCTCAAAATACTGGAGGCTCATACCACCTGCTTGTGAAGAAGTACAGCAGAGAGGACCAGATGACGATGGCAACCTGGGCTGCGGACTGCGCCGAGCGGGTGCTCCCGCTCTTTGAAGAGGCCTATCCCGGGGATGACCGGCCGCGCAAGGCCATCGAAGCGTGCCGGACGTGGGTCCGGACGGGCGTGTTCAGGATGGCCGAGATCCGCGGGGCTTCGCTTGGGGCTCATGCCGCTGCCCGCGATGCGAAAGAGAACGACGCGGCCTGTTTTGCTGCCCGTGCCGCGGGTCAGGCGGTAGCGACCGCGCACGTTCCCCAGCATGCCTATGGGGCGGCCTACTATGCGCTTAAAGCCGTCGCGGCTGCGGACCCGGCCGGTGCTGCGGCTAAGGCTGCCGCGGAGCGGGAGTGGCAGGCGGGAAGGCTTGCCGAGGGGCTGAGAGAGGAGATCATGGGCAGGATTGCCGTTCAGGTACGCAGGGGCGGGGTCTCTATCAAACTGTGGAAGGGCGAGGGGTTTTGATGAGGGTGGTGAGCCGTGGGTCTCGCGTGTGCCCTGCCTGCGGCCTCCCCTTCACATATGGTACGGGTCCGGCTCCCCGATGGAGCGGTACATCGCCGTGCGGAGTGCGCCTTCCCTTGGGTCCTGCAGATGAACCCCCATCTGGTTTGGGATGTATGCGTAGCCGATCCCGGCGTGCGGGTCGGCAAAACCAAAGGAGCCCCCGGAACCGGGGGCTCCAAAGGAGGTCGGATGGCCAAAGGGGTTCTCAGGGTCCGGCTTCATAAAGCCGAGCGAGAACCGGATCTCCACCTTCATGCACTCGTCACGAAACCCGTGGACCGGCGGGACCGCAGGTGCCATCAGGCACCGGAGCGTCTCCTCACGTAGTCCGAGTTCTCTTCCCCCGGTTGCGAAGACACTGTAGGCCCGAGCCATGGCCCGGGCTGTTCCGACACCTCCCCCTGCGGGCACCTCCAGGTTCCGGGCGTAAATGTGTTCTCTATCCCCCTCCGGCAGCTCCGACCCCAGCAGGCACCTGCGGAAGCGTGAGCGCGGGTTCATCGCGGAGAGCACGAGCGGGAGAGGCATCGTGAAGAGCATCGCCGCCATGTTGCGTGGCCGTTCAAGCGGTGCCAGCCGGGAGTTCGGGATCTCTTCCGGCAGCCGGATGTAGAAGTCGAGTTCCAGCGGATCGGCGATCTCCTCCTGGAAGAACTGTCCCAGACTTCGGTGTTCCGGATCGACCCGACGGAGCAGTTCGCTCTCGTAGAACCCGAGGGTGATGCCGTGGTAAGCCTGGCGCGTTCCCGGCTCCCAGGCCGGTTTCTGCCGCGCGAGTACGACCGCCAGCCTGTCGAGGTCCGCGACGAGGCTCCTGTCCAGCCGCTCGTCCAGGGCGAAGAGCCCGGCCTGATGCGAAAGCAGCTGCCGAATCGTGATCTCCCTCTTGCCCTGTCGGGCAAACTCCGGCCAGTACGCGCTCACACGCTCGTCGTAGCTAAAGAGGCCCCGCGAATGAGCGAGCGCCATAGCGAGGCCGGCCATGCCCTTCGTTGTGGAGAAGACCAGGGCCATCGTGTCTTTCTCCCACGGTTCGCCCATCGCCCTGTTCCGGATGCCGCCCCAGAGGTCGACAACTTTTTCCCCGCGATAGTATACGCAACAGGCTGCTCCAAGCTCCCCGCGGCGCCGGAAATTCTCTATAAACGTCTCCCGCACCGCCTCAAACCCCGGCCTGACAAACCCTCCTACGGCGTTATCATCCATTCGAGCCTCCACACCCTCCTCTCCTCCCGTTGCTAAATTGGTTCTGCAATTCCTCCATCGGAGATCAGGTCTCTGTAACTTCCTCCTCTGCTTGTTGTTAGGACTTGTTCTTCAGAATGACCGAGACCCGCGGGGGCTTCGCTTGGGGCTCATGCCGCTGCCCGCGATGCGAAGGAACATGACGCGCCCTGCTTTGCTCTGCCCGCACCGCGGGCTTGGCGGTGGCGACCGCACACGTCCCCCAGCACGCCTACGGGGCGGCCTACTATGTGCTCAAAGCCGTCGTGGCGGCGGACCCGGCCGGTGCTGATCGCGGCAACCACCCCCTAGACCAACCCTCGTCTCCTGCCTTCGCCCCGTCTCTTCACCCCACCTCCCGCAGATCCCTCCGCACCTGCCGCCGCATGTACCACTCCATCACTACGCCCAGGGCATGGTAGACCAGGTTGACCGGCACATCCACAAAGTAGCGCCTCCCCTTCCCGGCCCAGTAGGCGTGTTCCGCGGGAGCTGATTCGCCCAGTTTATCGCAGGGCGACCTCCCGATATGGAGCGCCATTACGTCGAACAATCCCGGCTTTGCCCGCGCTTCCCTCTGGAGTGCGGCAAGAAAGGCCTCTGCCACCGCCTGCAACTCCCGTTCGTTCTCCCGCACCCGGTGGGCAGGGAGAGGGCCCATGGTCACGTTGGAGGTGACCCCCACCCGGGCGGCAACCTCCGGTTCACCGCTGCCTCCTCCTGGAGAATCTCGCGGATCCGCTCGGCTGCGCGGTAGGTGTTTGCCTTCCGGGCGCTGCCCATGATGACCAGGACCTTTATGGGCCGATCTTCCATGTAACAATAAAGTATATATCTCATACATAGGTTTTCTCCCCTGGCGCTGACAGGCATGTGCGGCTACAGGGGGAAAAAGGAGCAGAAAATATGTGGAATGCAAAACGAGGTGCCCGAAAATGGTCCCAGTATTCTGGCGCGTTTGAATCCGTCCGGGTCAACGTACCCCGACATGGTCAGTCCGGCTCCATCAGAAAACCCGGTGACCAGATGGACGAAGAGTTCCGGTGCGGTGCTCATCGCGACGTGCTGTTGCCTGGGTATGCCAATGATCCTGCTGTTCGGTAACGCCGCATGCACCGCCTCTGTACTGGCCCTGAGATGTTCCGGGCTGTTCTCGCCCTGCAGGAGCATGATGGGAGCATTCAGGTTCTCAAAGCGCGAGGGCTCCAGAACGTAATCCTCGTCCGCGAACTCCCGCGGAATGGTGTGCGCCGCTGCCATCGGGGCTGCTCAGGCGGGCTCCTTTCACAGCATAGCGATAAAGATAATTGATTGCCTGGGGGGGTAGTTGGGCCGCCAAGGCAAAAAGTTTTTCTTGTCAGGCTGATATTCCAACCGCAGAGGGGGGAACGTATTTGAGACATTATATTCTGTTCGCATTCATAGTGGCCCTGTTAGTGGGACACGGCCTTGCACAGGATGCGGAGGCGGGGTGACATGGAGACATTTCGCCAGGCGTTACAACAGAACGGATTCATATGGAGGATCTACCTTGAAGAGACGACAAAAACCGGGCCGTCCTACCCGGAGGCCGTGCACGATTGGGCTATAACGTTCGGCCCGGAGAGTTAAAGGAGCCAGGATATTGAGGCCGATCCCCTGGAGGTAGTGTATGAAGAGGGGAAAAAGCACCGCAATGGATCAGTATGTCCATGACCTGCAGCATGCTCCAGACTGGAGGGACCGAGAAGCCGCAGCAGCTTTCTTGGGAAAACTTAAGGACGATGAGTCCTTGCATGCTTTAATCGCTGCGTTATGTGGTGATTCTGATTCAGATGTCCGGATTTCTGCTGCCCGGGCGTTAGCGGAACGAGGAGACCCGCAGGCGACCGAGTCGTTTATTTCTGCGTTTAATAACGCTCTTGAATGTGGTGATGTTGCGGATGCAGAATTTAAAGAATATGCACAGACCCTGGGAAGACTCAAGGATAAACGAGCTATTTCTACTCTGATCATCGGTCTATCTAGCGAGAGGCCGGAGGCCCGGGAAATAGTTCGGGATATCCTGCTCAAAGAGGTTGGCACAGATGCCGTATCATCGCTTATTGACGCGCTGGATAACCCGGATTTCCGGATTCTCATGGGGGCGGCCTCCATCCTATCGAGAATGGGTTACAGGGTTACCCCGCCGCTCCTGAAGGCTCTTGTTTCTCCTCATCCCTCCGTCAGGATGGGTGCCGCCATGGCGCTCGGTGATCTCAAAGCGGAAGAAGCGGTTCAGTCGCTGGTGGCAGCTCTCAAGGACGAGGATCTCCAGGTCGTACAGGAAGCGGCAAAGGCACTGGGTCAGATCGGGCTGCCAAGTGTCGCCCTGCTGGTCGAAGGTTTGGCTGATCCCGACTTTCATGTCCGCCTTGAGGCCACGAGAACGCTCGGTCTCATCGATTTTGAAGAGGCATTTAAGGATGCGGACTGGAGTAGAACTATAACTGCTGCGATTGATGGCTTGCTGCCGGTAACGACGGATCAGGATCTGGATATACGAAAAGAGGCACTCCTGTCACTGGGGACCTTGGGGGGGATATTATCCAGGGATGGTATTTCTCATCGTGATCACTCCCTTGCCCTGGATGTTCTGGACGCCTTAACCGGGACGCTTTCGGATGAGGACGTCCGGGTAAGGGCATGGGCTGCAAAGGCACTTGGGCTCTATGGGACTGACGAGTGTGTTGCACCTTTGCGTGAATTGCTCCAGGGGCAGGATGTGCTGGTGAAGGAAGCGGCAGCAGATGCGCTCATGATGATCCCCAAACAGGAGGCTGTTGATACTATTATTGGTGGACTGGAGGATCCTGAGCCGGAAGTGCGGCGCGTTGTCGCCTCCTCCCTTGGACGCTCTTTGCGTAAGTCTCTCGAACAACCTCCAAGAAAATTACCGGCTCGGAGTCAACCTGTAAAAGCACTCAACTATATGAGAGTCCCGGGATCCGTTTCTACAATCACCTCAACTCTTGCGAAACGTGCGGATGATCCCAATGAACACGTGCGAAGGGAAGTACGTTTAGGTCTCGCAATGTTTGAGCGTGCTCTCCCTGGGGATCGAGGCCCGGTCAGGATGCACTGTGCTCCCGCTCCGGCACCTGCTGTGTTGCTCCCCTCATCCCAACCGGATCATACGGAAGAGAAAGAATCGCCGGTCGATACGGTCATCGAGACCGCTGTGACCGGCCCGACTGAACCCCGATATGCGGATGTTGCATTCTTTGATGATGATCAGGTACGTCAGATCGCGACAGGAGAACCGTTAGTGCGATCCGAATGGTATCGCTTGCAGGTAACTGTCAAAACCAAACCTGCCGGTGTGCCGCCAACGGTTGGTGAACGTCGGCCTATCGAGGAGCCAAAGCGTGACCGCCCGGTGACGATAATGGTCGTAGCAGAGGGGGATGATTTCGATATCGAGGAGAATGTACAGACATTCATACTTCCTCCCTCCGGGGATATTGCTGATCCCGCCTGGTTCCGGGTACAACCAAAAAAAGAGACAACGGACTCGAAAGATTTGGCAAAGATCTCCTTGCGCCTGTTATGCGATTTCTTCTATCTTGAGAAGATTACCATACAGGCTGAGGTCATCGAAAAGAGAGATGAACCCCCTACTTCCAAGCTAGGTCTCGATAAAACGATTTCAATACAGTACGATCAGTTCGAACAGGAACCGCCGGATATGGCCGATATCCTTCCCCGGGACATGACTATCATCATTAAAAAAGTGGCCGATAAATATTTGCTGAGATTTTTATTTTACAATAACATAAAACAGAAAATTGAGTTTTCAGCACCTCTTCGCCTTGATGAAGCGGCTCTGGAAAATGAGCTTATCATGGTGAGAACCCTCTGGTCCGAGATTGTAATGGATAAGACGTTCCTTCAGGAACTTACGTGCGATGAAGACGATTTCCGGAAGCACATCCGCAAATTGGCAGAGGAGGGAAGCAGGTTATGGAGTATGCTGTTCAGATATGATACTAACAGCGCTCTCTTTTACATAGGCAACTGGTTGGAAGAACATCCCTTGCCCAGAGACAGCACCATCCAGATTATACCTGATGACAAAGATTCAGCAGACTTCGTCTTTCCATGGGCACTGCTTTATGACCGAAAGGTGGAGGACGACAGAGATCCCGATCCAATGGACTTCTGGGGTCTCCGCTACTGTATAGAGCAGCGCGTGATCGATAAGCCCTCTACAGGTGACAATCCGGTCTATCTTGAGAAACTCAGACTCTGTTTTATGCTTTGGGACCAGTTCCCAAACAGCAAAGAGCATATACAGTTGTTCCATGATCTTTCTGATACAACCGGCCGTATCGAAGAAACATTACCTATCACTGACGCCAATGTATGCATCAGACAGTTGAAATCCGATTGGGACATTCTCTACTTCTTTACACATGGTCATACAAAACCCCGAAAAACAATTGTCGGTTTGGAGGATTACCTCCAATTGTTCATCAGTAAGTATAAAAGTTACGCGAAGACCGATCCTCGAAAGAGGATTTTTGAGGATTTATACTGGGCGCTCACATCCGGGCAATATGAAAAGGATAGATCCTGGATAGAGCTCGCCTGCGGCAAGCTTTATCTCGACAAATTATATGCCGATAAGGATTGGACACTGAAAAAAACCCGGCCGATCGTCTTCCTGAACATGTGTGAATCGGCTCAGGTTGTCCCTACCCTGAAAGAAAGCTTCATTCATGTATTTCTTAACAGGGGGGCATCGTGCGTGATTGGAACGGAATGCCCCATGGCTGCTGTATTCGCCTGTCCGTTTGCAAAACAGTTCTTTAAAGATCTATTAGGGGGTGACAGTGTCGGGAAGGCTGTTTTAGGGGCGTCTCGCTACTTCATGGAGAGGAAAAATCCCCTTGGCCTTGCGTATACTGTTTATGGTTCGGTCATGCATTCCTTCAAGCCTCTACCGATACAACGGCCGGCAGAAACAGGTTCTGCGGATCAGCCTTCAGGCAATGGTTGAGATATGTGAATGAAAGCCTTGAGTTGTGGGAGTAACCTTATGAAAAATTTAGAGGAAGCGGCTAAACCGGCGGTTGAACAACTTCTTCGTAAAGATGAAGATCAGTTGTATAAAGAGCTCGGAATGCGTACAAAGGCGCTCGCTCAGGATCCATACCTGATGACAGGATCATTTGATCTTGAAGTTACATACGATATGGCAGTAATGGGACCAATGGATGAAATTCGCCAGTTCGGTCAACGGTTGTTCGATAGATGGACTGTGGAGGCACATAAACTCCTCTGCGGAACGGAAGCGGAAGATGAGGAGGATCGCAAAAAACTCGGAAACGAGTTAGGTATTAGTGACATAGCAGTCGGAGCGCTACTGGCCGGAGTTCTGGTTTCACACCTGGGTATAGCGGCGGCCTTGGCAGCAGTTGTTGCTGCTATCATTGTCAAGCGGTTCTTCCGTCCTACGTACGAAGAGTTTTGTAAAGCGTGGACGAAAAATCTGCCAGAGGAGTGACTTCATCTCGGATTGTTTGACTATTGACAGACCACCGAGCGACAAAGTCCACACCTTTTTTGGATGCTTCCTGGGCGCCTGGCAATCCTGACGGATGGGGATGCACAGACTTTCAACGATCAATGTGATGCTCGTTGTAAAGGCAGGATCCCGGAAGAGGGCGGACAGGTGGCGGAGATGCTGCTGGCGCACGAGATTGATGTGATCCTTGTGCGTCATTCGCTCTCGGGGAGAGCGGCCGGCTACGCGCTTGAGGCAGCGGGGGTTGAGATGAGGATGACCTCCGCGGCAACGCTTGCGGAAGTGATCGGGCATGTGGTCGGCCGTCACGGCATCAAAGTGAGAGTCACCCGGTGAGTCCGTGTAGATCCGGTGATACGTCAGCCGGGTGAGATTGGGGGAGGATGATTTCGTCATGGTTTCCCTCGATGCGATCTGCAGTTTGGGACGACCTTCCCGATAGGACCACAGGCCAACTATGGATGAATAAATATTGCGGCAGACCTCCAGCCATATCGGGCCCGACCGATGAGGCGACCCGCTCCCTTAGGTTACTCTGTCATCGTCCTATCGCCAGGTTGATTATGAGCGCCGCACCGGTCAGGGCCATGACCCGCACAATCACCCATCCGAGAACGTTGCTCGCTCTTGAGTTGACGAACCGGCCCATGATATCCTCCCTGTTCGCACTTCTGGTGACCAGCGCCATCAGTGGCGGCGCGGACAGGCCGTTCAGCGCTGCTGCATAGTAGAGTGCTGTGATCGGGCTGATCCCGAGCAGGTCGAGGGACATGCCGACCAGTGCGGATAGGGCGATCACCACGTAGAACCCCGGAGCCCGGCCGGGTTTCTTGCCGAGCCCCTCTCTCAGCCCGGCTGTCTCGGCTACGGCATAAGCCGACGCACCGGCCAGCACCGGGACTGCGAGGAGACCCGTGCCGATGATACCGGCTGCGAAGAGCAGGTAGGAGAAGGTCACCGGCCAGCGGCCGCAGGGCCTCAGCTGCCTGTGATGCGGTCTGGATGGTGGTGATCCCGCTGGCATGCAGGGTGGCGGCTGTGGTGACGATGATGAAGAACATGATAATCTGGGAGAAGAACATCCCTATGACCGTGTCCCGGTTCATCTTAACGATACCCCGCCTCGTCACGCAAGGTCTCCTGGCGCCCATGTCGGGGATCCGGCCGTCGGCAACCTCTTCTTCGACTTCCTCGGACGCCTGCCAGAAGAACAGGTACGGGGAGATCGTCGTGCCCAGGATTGCGACGATGTTGAGCAGGAAGGCAGCCGAGATCTCGATGTGCGGGATCAGCGTGGCGTAAAGAACCTCATCCCAGTCCAGCCGGACAACGAAGGCAGCGAGAACGTACGTGAAGAGGGTCAGCGCCAGGTACTTGAGGATTCTTGAGTAAATTTTGTAGGGGACGAGGACCTCGAGGGCGATGGTGGACCCCGTGATGAGAACCAGCCAGAAGAGGAACGGCAACCCCAGGAGCATCTGCGCCGAGGAGGCCATTGCTCCGAGATCCGCGCCGATGTTGATCGTGTTCACGACCACGAGCGATGAGACCGTTACATACAGCACCGGCTTAGGATAGTTATCGAGGATAACGCCGGCCAGCCCTTTCCCTGTCACCATGCCGATCCGGCCGCACATCTGCTGGATGACGATCATGAACGGAGAGGTGAACCAGACGAGCCAGAGCTGGCTGTACCCAAAGATTGCGCCTGTCTGCGCGTAGGTCGCGACACCGGAGGGATCGTCATCGGCCGCACCGGTGATAAAGCCGGGACCGACTTTTCCGAGCAGCTTTTTCAGGTCTTTCAGGAGCACTGCGCTCCTGTTTCCCCGATATTGCTGCGCCGGCGGCGATGCGGGTTGCGGCGATTGCGCCATGGTTTCCTGTGATGATCACTGACTATGGGAGATGATATGAGCAATCACCTGGGGTTCTTTGCATATATGTTGTTATGTCGATGGTTCCTCCGTGCTTCGTCCAGAACAAGTGATCCCCGCGATATCGTGGGATCAAGGAAACTTCTATATGCCTATGGTTATACACAGGCTCGCTCGGGAACACTCACTCATCTGTTGAAGTGTTTGGGGAGGTTGTTATGTTCGTCAATATCGTGGAGTTTCCGCCGATCAAGAATGGGAAGGATGCTGAATTTAGGGAGTGGTTTAAGGAGTCCAATGCGGCTTTTATGAAGCATGACGGGTTTATTTCACGAAGACTCCTGATCTCGGATAAGGGATCGTACGCGGCGATCGTCGAGCACCGGAGTAAGGACACGTTCATGAAGATGCATACGAGCAAGGAGCATGAGATTCTGCGTGCGAAAGGCGACCTCCTGATGGACGGAAATCCGAAACCACATTTCTACGACGTTGTCGACCTGTAACTTGCATGAAATGACGTCTGCGGAAGTTTAACGACGCGGTACTAAATGTGAGGGTTGTAGAAACCGTAGATGCTTATTTCCCCGAATAACAGTGTGAGGGGAGGGGACTTGAGCCTCTTTGAGACAAGATTGTAACTACAGGATAATCAGTCATTAGAGATCTTGTTTTCCTGCGTGGCTTGTGATTATATGCTCCTGCTGGTTATGGTCTCTCCCATCGCCGCGTATGGGCCGATGTGGCGTTCAGGTATGAAAAGCACGTCTATGCTGATCCCACAGAAGAACACTTGAAATACATCCTTAATCCCGCACATATCAACGGCGCCTGTGAGGATGAGCAGATCGTCTACGTAGTCAGGTGTACCGTTGACCTCAGACCCGGCAAACGGCCTGAACTAAACGTTCTACGCGGTTGAACCCTCGTGTATTACTCTTATCTATGTGTGGGTTAATTGAGATTCATGGCGCAAGAGGAGCTCCCGAGGGATCAAGGGACTGATACTGCAAATGATGAGGTGGGGAATATCGATGTAGAAGAAGATCTTGATGAATTGTCGATGACCAGAGTTTTGTACGAGGATTATGGGAACGAAGTGATTAAATTTTCAGAGTTGTTTGACTACTATTGTAGGACCGAAGAGGATCCCAAAGAAGGGGAGTATTTTGCCCTTTGTAATCTCTGTATTCATTTGTCTCCGCTTTTTTCAAATGAAGATATCCCATGGTTCATAGGAGGAGGGACTGACTATTTTGAAGCATGCAAAACGCTGGGGATCCCCCCCGATTCACCGAAACCCTTTCAGAAGCATTATCGTGTCATAGTCGACGACTATGATCTGGATGAAGATATGTTAATCCTTTACCTGCTTCGATAATTTTTAGGTAGGGCCTGCCTCTCCATCATGGATGGCATCCAGGATCTCGAATTTCTGGTATGTCGAAGCGTCATGACCGTAGATGAGGGATGATCACCCGGACAACCTTCATCTTCCTCGGAATCCCACAGAGATATCAACGAACCCTCTGTCCCTCGGGTTCCGGGAAGCAGTATGCATCACCACAAAAACATCATCCTCATCGGCATGCCCGGTGCAGGGAAGAGCACCGTGGGCGTCATCCTGGCAAAATCCCTCGGGATGCAGTTCATCGATACGGATATCCTGATCCAGGAGCGGACCGGGAGGATGCTCCAGGAGATCCTTGACAAGGACGGGCCTGATGTGTTCAAGTGGATCGAAGAAGAGACGATCCTCTCGCTTCATCCCTGCCGTGCAGTGATTGCGACGGGCGGCAGCGTGGTGTGCAGCGGGGCTGCGATGGCACACCTGAAGTCGGCAGGGGCGGTCGTATACCTGGAGATCGCGTACGAGGAGATGAAAAAGCGGCTCAAGAACATCACGACCCGGGGGATTGTCCTCCTTCCGGGCCAGAGCCTCCGGGGGATGTACGACGAGCGTGCGCCGCTCTACGAGAAGTATGCCGATCTCACCATCGCGTGTTCGGGTGAGGGTCTTGAGTCTGTGGTCGGGGACGTGATCGAAGCGCTGTGAAGAGTCCGGATGGCGCCCGGATTCCGGTCAGTTTGTGTACGACGTCAGAACAGGAATTGGCCGAGATTGTCTCGTTTCAACGCAAAAGCCGTTAAGGATGGGCTCGTCGTGATTCGAACACGAGATCTTCGCCGTGTGAAGGCGACGTCATAACCAGCTAGACCACGAGCCCCATGCATCGACCGGGAATTGAACCCGGGCTATTGGCTTGGAAGGCCAAAGTCATACCACTAGACCATCGATGCGTACTGGTACGTCTATACATTTCTGGCGCTATGAGTTATTAAGATATCCCTGACCACGGGGCCCCCGCCCACCGCCGCGGAACCCGGCGCCTGCTCCCTGCAGCCCCCCGGCCGGTCTGACGGTAGTCCGCCCGGCAGCCTGCGGCACGCCGGGCGGTTGGTTCACCTGGCCACCCTGGGTGCTGCAGGCGTGAGCGGGGGCGTCCCGTTCGCCGCGGTGCCGGCGGACCGGTTGCCCGCCTCCTCCGATACCGTCAGGACGAACGCCCCCCGGTCCTCAAGGGGCGAGACGACGACGACCACCTCCCCGTCCCGGTTGACGACCTTCTCCATCCAGAAGCCCCGGTCGTTCGTGTACGAAACCTGGGCCGGGTCGCGTGTTTCTACCTCGTAGTAGGCGGCGGACCAGGGCAGGAGTTCCTTCCGGGGGAACGAGTGCGATAACCCGGTCTCTGTGCTGAGGTTGACCCACCCGGCCCTCTGCGGGTGTCGGGTGAGGTTGATCCCGGCATACCCAAATGGTGGATCAGCCCCGTCTGCATCGAGGTAATTGGCGACCACCCAGCGTTTGAAGACGTCCTCAAACGACTCTGCAAACCCGTACCCCGCAAGCGTCGTGGTGACCCCCTGCATCCCAGGGAGCTCGTTTGCCACGAGGTTCTTCAGGAACACCTCGTGGCCGGGATACCCCGAACGATCTCCGTAGTTCTCCGCAAGGTAGAGGATCCAGAGAAAGCTTGCCCCGTAGTGCGCTCCGGTTGTCTTGTCATCCGAACTGTCCCACTGGTTATCAGTCACCATGAGGGAGGTGCCGGGGAGACGGGTGAAGAATTGGACGATTTTCTGGTTCTGGGTGCCGAAGCAGAGGAGTTCCGCATACCCGCTGCATCCTTCATTGATCCACTTCCTCTCGTGGGCGTCGTGGGAGTGATGGACGAGGTGCTGGTACTCGTGAGCGAGTGTTGACTTCTTCTCGGTCCCCCGCTGGTCGATATCCAGGAAGACGACGTCTATCTTGTTTTTAGCGTTTCCATCAAAATATCCTAATGTGGTAGCACTCGTACTGTTGTAAAGGCTGTCGTCACGGATGTCGAGCAGCACGATGTACACCCTGGGGTCCCTGTCGACGCCCGTCTCGTTGCCGAACGTCGCCGTAACCATGGGATATATGATATGATCGAAGGCGTTCATGAGATCCGTAGCCTCCCTCTGTGCAGGAGGCCAGCCTTCCTCGACAAAAACGTAGCAGTGCTCTCCGATCGCTACACACGTTGCGTTGATGGTGTAGTCCTCGTCCGTCGCAAAATTGGTGCAGATGAACATCTTCCGGTCGCCGGGCGTATGGTTATGCGCCACTCGCATTTCCCCACGACTCTCGTTCACCACATACGGGGACGGATCATCTTGGTCCCCCCCGTGGACCGCACGGGTGAGGGGAACTCCGTCAGGCCATACAGTATCGTCCGGATCAGGCGCCTGTTTGCTCCCGGATACGGTTCCAGCCAGACAGAGTACCAGAATACAGGTTATGACTATCGTCCATCTCCTGACGCCGCTCATCCCGCATCACCACCCTCAGCCGTTCTACCCATCGTACCGCTCAAAAAGATACGGATCTCCCTCTCCTCCAGCATACCGTTGCGGGGCCCGGGTCCGCCTACCCCTGCCCGGCCCGGTACGCCATCTTCCTCCTGCCGCCCCGCGGCGGGGATTTCCGGGAAGGCTGGCGGCGGGTTGCCGAACCCTCCCGAAAAATCCCGGGAAGGCTTCCGGCTCAGGCGCCCTCCCGGGCTGGAAGACCTGTCATACCCCATCGCCGGCAGAGCCCTCTGCTCACGGAGCGCCTCCAGAGGCCCCCGCTCCTAGCTACCACCGGATGCAAAGAGGTGAGGGTGGCAGCCGTGTGCCGTCCCCGGACAGGCGCGGGCCGCCGCAACCGATGATGCCGGGGTCACCACTACCCCGCCGTGGGCATGGTCGGCATCGGTGTCACCACCGCTGGTGCGGTCGGCCCTGAAGTCTCCACTGTGGGGGTCGTCGGCGGCAGTACCACCCCCGTGGGCATGGTCGGCTCCGGAGTCACCACCGCTGGTGTGGTCGGCGCCGGCCCCTCTACTGGCAGGCCAAGGACCTTATCGATGATATGGACGACGCCGTTACTGGCACTGATGTCCGGGACGATGATCATGGCGTTGTTGACGTTGAGAACGCTGCCGTTCGCGGAGACCGTCAGGTTCTCCCCGGCAAGGGTGCTGAGCGTCGTTGTATTCCCGCCCTGCGTCATGTTCAGGAGATCTGCGGTCGTATAACTACCGTTGACCACGTGGGCGGAGAGAACCCGCGTCCGCTCGTTTTGATCGACGAAGATCCTGGAGAAGGCTTCGCGCGACAGATTGCAAAACGCATCGTTGCCCGGCGCAAAGACCGTATACGGCCCGCCGCTCTGTAGCGTGGTCACCAGATCTGTTGCGTTGAGCACGACCGCAAAGAATGACAGGTTATCGTTCGCGGCGATCACATCGATGAGACTCTTCCCCTCAACGGGTCCTGGTGTGGTCGGCCCCACTACTACCGGTCCCGGTGTGGTCGGACCTACTACTACCGGTCCTGGTGCGGTCGGTCCTACTACTACCGGTCCTGGTGTGGTCGGTCCTACTACTACCGGTCCTGGTGTGGTCGGTCCTACTACTACCGGTCCT
>ENA-UOOI01000227-UOOI01000227.1-fermentation-metagenome-genome-assembly--contig:-NODE-227-length-72056-cov-4.414258_pt1 | contig 72056 bp, 76 predicted proteins | sample MGYA00245779_ERZ724027 | MGnify/ENA primary metagenome ERZ724027 (study PRJEB28704, sample SAMN03018318) | fermentation metagenome | biome: anthropogenic terrestrial biome; feature: soil; material...
TGAATCTGCCGAATGAGTGTTCAAAATAACATAAACTCATATTGCGAATTGAAGTTTTAGAGAAACGTATTTCTTGTATTATATTGGTTTTGAAAAGCTCAATATCCTGATAAAATCATTTACTTTCATAAGGATCTTATTGCTCCTGAAAAGAACTATGGAATATTTGCCGCTTTGTCCGGATAAACTCTTCGATGTCATATAAAAATCAATGCTCTTGTCCCTGCTAAAATCAACTATATCGTCAAGGGACAACGCCAGTTGCTTTTTATATTCCCTTCCGCCGTTCCACACATTGAGGAGTCTGTTACCTGAAAGCGCATACGATGCCATTACCGGATACTTTCTGTCCGAACTTTTCTGTCCGCAAAAGATCAATTCATTTTTACCATCGAAATTCATATCTCTTATAAGCAGAGATACGCTGCCTTTCAACGGCATATCGATAATCTTCTTCTGGACATATTGCTTCCCATCATACATATTAAATGTAACTTTCCCGTTATCAGTTAAGCCAACTAAATAATTCACATCATCGAACATACCCATGCTTATTTCATTATAGCTATACGGCCCTGGCAGGGTAAGGTCCTGACTTTGAACCTTCCCATCGCTCATGGATATTACAGTCACTTTATTTTTATCCCCAAGAACATAAAGCCTGTATGGTATATTCGAAGCGGGTTTGCCTTTAGTTACACAGTCGATGGTCTTGTATCCTATGGGGCCGAGTGATCCTATCTCAGCAATATTTTGATCTATCTTGTATATTTTAAGAGTTTTATCTTCAAACAAAATAGCAAGTTCATCCTTTTTATCGCCGTTTATATCAAGAAGTCTGAATTGTATTATAGGTTTTGGAAGTTCAATGCTTATATCCCCATCTATCGGTTTATTGCTTAGCAGGCGCACATTTTTTATAAATAATTTTTTATCCGCCGTACCTTCTCTGAATACTTCCACACCTCTATCTCCATCTATGTCCCCTGCCTGAATTACATCCTTTTTTTGTGCTGCGGCTCCCATGGATGCGGCAGGAAGTTTATATTCGAGCTGGAACTTTGAAAAATCAACATCTTTATCAAAGCCAAACATTCCTATATCATATATCAGATATTTCGAGCCCACATTCAAAAAAAGTGCAAAACCAGCAAAAAAAACCACGGCAAGGGTACTGCAAATCCATTTATTCCATTTTTGAGGCTCTTTAGTATATATATCCCTTGCATATTTTGCCTCTTCCCTGCCGCCTGATATTGCAGCAGTGCCGGAAATCAAATCATGCCAGCTTAGTTTCCTCCTGTTGACTACTATTGAGATAAATCCGAGATCAAGTAAAAGCCACGAAAAATATTTGAAAAATTCCCTGATTAAGATCTGCAATAATGACGGTTTTGAAGAACAACGCGATATAATCCTTACGCCAAATATGAGCTTACCCAATGTGGCATTAAAAAAGTATGTAAATATAATCCTGTAAATCAAATCGATAATAGCGACAAAAATTACTGCTTTTGCCAGGCCGAAATGTTTATACAAAAGGTATCCTATGCCGAACATCAAGGCGAAATCTATGCTCCATGCAAAAAAACGTTCAAAAAAACCGCTATAGTCCACGGATTTATAGGCAAGGTTCTTTTGCCTTTCGTCCTCTCTCAGGCTTTGCCGGGCTTTCTGATAGTTATTGTCCATAAGCTCCCCCCTAAATTATGAATATACGTCTTTTATTTCTACGAAAATTTTGGTTTTCCTTCTTTTGACACAATAATTATTGCCTGAATACTATTTTGCAAATGATGCATGATGCTACAACACCTGTAAAATGTGCTATAAGCGCGCACGACAGAGTATGCCTCATTTTTTTTATCCCTACGGCTCCATAATACACCGCCATAGTATAAAAAATCGTTTCAGTCGATCCCATCATTGTAGATGCTATCCTGCCTATTAAGGAATCAGGGCCATATTGCTTCAATATCCCGGCAGTGATCCCAAGAGACGCGCTGCCGGACAGAGGTTTCATTATCACAAGAGGCAAAACCTCAGAAGGTATGCCAAACAGGCTGGAAACAGGGCTTGCGATGTCAGTTATGGCTTTTAACACTCCTGATTCTTTAAATATCGATATGGCAAACAGCATTGCAACAAGAAATGGCAATATCTTTACGGATACTTTGATCCCCTCCTTTGCACCTTCAATGAAAATCTCATAAACTTTTACGCCCTTTAAATATCCAAAAGCCAGGATGAAAATAATTATCGCAGGCATGCAATAAATGGAAAGCTGTTTTACTACAACAAGCATTTAGGTACCCCCTAATCGTAATACTTTCTCAATAGTTTGCAGGAGATTATGCCCATTATTACTGCGATTAGTGTCGTAATGATCGTTGGAACAACTATTTCGGACGGATTTTCCGATCCTGCGGATGTTCTTATAGATATCACAGTCGCGGGGATCAGCTGTATGCAGGCAGAATTCACAACGAGAAACATAACCATAGAATCCGTCGCCCTGTCCTTTTTATAGTTTAACTTTTGCATTTCCTCCATAGCTTTTATTCCAAAGGGTGTCGCGGCATTTGACAGCCCCAGCATATTTGATGCAAGATTTAAAATAATTGCGCTGAATGCAGGATGTTTCATGGGTATATCGGGAAATATCGCTTTCATCACAGGTGACATAGCCTTCCCGATTAAATCGGTAAGCCCCGACTTTTCAGCAACTTTCATCACGCCGCACCATATGCACATAACGCCAACAAGGCCTATTGTCAGCTCAACAGCAGATGCTCCGCCTTTTATTGCCGCATTCATTACTGTATTTGCATTACCATTAAGAAAGGACAACAATAAACCTATTAAAATCATAAAAAGCCATATAGTATTAATCAAACGATCCACCCCTTATCAAAAGGATTCTCCTAAATTATATGAATAAAATGCACCTTAATAGAATTAAGTTTAAAATGGTATATATATAAATAATTTGAATAATATTCTTCAAATATAAAATATACCCTGTGGATTATAAATGAAATTATTTTGAATATGATATATAATAAAAGTAATAAAGCTGTTATTTAAGACAAAGGTTATTATATAAACTTAAGGGAGTGATATTTATGAATACACAAGATGCAATGAGATATGTAGAAAGTGAATATGAGATCATAAGGCTCACACCTTGTGAAATTTGCGGCGGGGAATACCTCCAGAATTATCAGGAAATAGTAAGCAAGGATGACCTCACATATGATATATTGACATGCGTATGTTCAAAGTGTGGACATGAGAAATCTTTTGAATTTTATGCTCCTTATCTTGATGAAATTAAAAAGCCTGTTAAGGTTATAAAGAAAGCATATAATTAGTATCCACTCTCTATCTAAACCTTTCTAAGCAAGAAAAATCTATCAAGAAACCAATTTAGATATCCGCATTACTACTCTGCATTTTTAGAGACTATAGAGCCCTTTAAGCAGTGCCATTAATATTTTCAAATATGAAAAATGCCTGATATTTCATATGCGCAGGCAGGTAAATCAACTAAAAAATCAAGCAGGGGGCATATGGTCATCTGCCTCCCGCTTGATTTAATTTATTCATATTTCTTTTTTTCTTTTTTTACCTTATCTTCCTTTGGTTTTTTCTTTGCTTCTTTCTTTATGCCTTTATCCTTTGACATGCCTTCTACCCCCTATAAAATAAATAGTATGAGCATTAATTTCATGCCCAGGAAACATATTTGAATTTACATATATATTAGTATAATTTGTTTTTGTTTTCAAGTTTTTTATATAAATTCTCGGATATTTTTTGTATAAAATACTTATATAAAACAAAAAACCGTATTTATATACAAAATATATTCAGAATTTGAAGAATATTATGGAAGCACAAAATCAAGAAAACATTAGAGATTATTATACTATTGCAATATATTATTTAACAAAAAATTTACTTATTTATTGTATACTTATAAGAAGAATGAAATATAATAGAGGTGAAGAAAGGGGGAAATGATATGACTCGAAAATGCATATGCCATGTATGTGGCAGAAAGTTTGATGCGGATGTCGATCTTCCGGGTGGCATTATGTATGGCGGCAGGCTCTTGGTATCTTGCAATATAATCGATCCCAAAGCCCATACACCCAACGAAAGATTAAGATCCTGGCAAAAGTTTCTTGAAGAAAATCATCCTTATTTAAAAAGAATCTAAATAAGGATGATTTTCTTCAATCCTTTTACATATTATTTCTTATTAATTTCCAATACACATACTTAGTACGATCCTGTTTATCGCCATCAACGCTTTTGCCTGTTGCGCTTATCTCAAAACCCTTCCAAGATGAAGGAAAAGCATCGTTTGCTATTTTGATAGTCATGCCTTTATTATCAATATCATATTTAACTTTTATTTTGCTTAAATCGATACTGCCCTCTGGAATTGCTTCTTTTTTGTCATAGCTGTATGTTTTTTCACTACATTTATGCCCTTCAAGTTCAATGGTAATTGCCGGTTCAGCGCTACCATGCCTTATGGATATCTTATAATACTGGTAATCCTGAGTCGGATTATCCCAGTTAAAATAAAATATCGCATAATATCCATTCTCTGTACCACTTTTATTCGTACCTTCCAATGTAAAATGATTGCCGAATTCGCAATTTCCATCCGATTTAGAGATGATATAAATCTTATCTTTTTTCTCGCCGTTTAACTCCTGATTATACTGCATGGCATATACATCAAAACTATATGAAATACTTTTGCCCTGACAGGTATTGCCGGCGGCATGATCCAGGGCAGCGCCAAATGATATATCCATCACCTGGCCGGGATTTATGGCAACAGGGTCGATGTTCATATACTCTTCACTTGTTAGAAAACCAAGCTTTCCACTATAGACCTCATTGTTTCCTATTTTAATAACAGTATTTATAAAATTTCCAAGCATATTATTCCCACTCGATACGGAAATTCTATATAACCTTACCGGAAACGCACCGCCGTTTTTTATCTTTGATATCTTGGTTACTTGGGGCATTCCGGGCCGCAATCCGCTAAAAGACACGGCGTTTAATCTTTCCGGCATGCTATTTGAATTCCCATCTATTCCGCCTAATAAAATTCTTCCCGAAGACATTACACCGTCGCTTCTAATTTTACCGGTAAAATAAGAATATGTATAAACGCCTGCAATCAGTAAATATATAAATAAAACCAATGATAATAAATATTTTTTCATTTTTCATCATTCCTGCAGTCAAATTTTTATAAAGGGGATACAATTTTAACTGTATCCCCATCAATCTTCAATCCTTTGCCAAAAGCTGCACAATTTTGCTCGTAGTAAATTTATGATTATGGATTGAATAATAAATAAAACCTGCTATAAAACAATCTCTGGATTTAATCAAGATTTAACCTGTTCGGCAAGAAAACTTACACCCACATTGATCGTTTTGCCCTGGTAGCTATTGTCAGCGCCCTCGTTCAGCCATACTTTTCCGCCAATATTTATTGCGTCGTCGCTATTTGCATTCAACGTTATATCTTTAACTTTTTCTTCAAGCCATGATTTAAAACCATCCATCGACATGGACCCGGAAGTAAGTTCATTCTCCGCACCATCATGTTTTATCACAACTGTAGCATCTATCCTGAATTCCTTCCTGTTTTCAGCACCGGAACTTTTGTTGGATGATACATCTACCTGTGCATTGATGTTTACCGGCATGCTTCCGGTATTTGAAACAGTTATGGGGTTAATATTATCGGATGAAGGTTCTTCCTGAGGATAAACATTGCTTAATTCAAATAATTTATATGAATCTTTATTTTTGTAACTTGCACCGATCCTGAATGTCCCTGCGCTTATTGTGTTTCCCGTGCTTTCAATTCTGGCGGTAAACCATGCATATGTGCCGGCTCCCATCACAAACAAAAGCATGAGCAAAGTGAATAAGGAGATTATCAATTTCCTTTTCATATGTACATCCCTCCTTTCTCTTTGGAATTACCTCTTACGACTTTTTCTATCGGATTATTTTACGGCAGATTTAAGCCTGTTTTTCTTATATTCAGTAAGGCTTCCGATAAAATCGATTGTTTTAAAAATAAATAATAATGTTGAAGGCAGTATTATAAGCAGTAAAATACCCGCCCTGCTTTTTACGAAACGTGTTACATATCCTGCATAAGGTATTTTATAAGCAAGGGTGCCTGTAATTTGTTCCGGCTTTATATTCTCATCATCCGCGATATTATTGGAATCACCTTTCGTCCTGTAAAAAAGGCCGTTGCCGTTTTTGATTACATCGACAACCCTGTGGGTGATCATCCCGTTATTTTGAGATTTGTATGTTATTATATCTCCTATATCTATGCTCCCATTCGCTTTTCCCTTTACAATGATTAAATCCCCCGCATCAAGCACCGGATGCATGCTTCCGGATAAAACCGCCAGAAATCTATACCCAAACATGGAATGGCTATTCTCAGGATTTATAGATGAATACAAAAAGAAAGCAAGAGACATGAACAGTATGATTAAAAGTACTGCATATAAAATACTATCCGCAATTTTTATAATTTTAACCTTCATAGCAGCCTCCCGATAATTTGTATCTTATTGGGATTATTGTACTTATATGCTAATTTTATACATATATCAATAATTTCTTTAAATACAAAAGTACTAACTCTATTACACAAAATCTTATAAAACCGCTAATTATATCTATACAATCTTCAATAATAATACCCACTTTATCATCCGCATCCTTTATTACAATCGGCCTGAATCCATTCCTTTCTCTTAATACCTCGGCCATCTTCGATATTGTCGTCTCTTCCGCCCGTGAACCTAACGGCAGATAATATAAATTTGTCTTCAGTGATTATTATAAATTCAGCTAAATTAAACGCATATGTTCCCTCGCGGATGATACCTCTTTGTGGGCCTCTTTGTCCACCATTCAGGATAAAACCCCTCGCATTCTGGAAATTATCGCTCTCAGGAATAACCCTGCCAAGAGTCTGTGTAGGTTTCAGCGATTTCCCGTCACGCGCAAACACATAAGCTATCTGACCCTGGGGTATCGTCACAAGAGGGCATATATGAAAATAATAATTACAAAAAAAAGCCCCACAAAAGTGGAGCTTTCAAACCCGGACGCGGATTTAATGATTATAACCCTCTCGCAAAGCTCGGGGATTACTTTCTTGCCTCGAAACATTCACGGCAATAAACCGGTCTATCCTCACTGGGCTTAAAGGGAACTTCAGTTTCCTTTCCGCAAGCTGAGCAAATCGCCTTGTACATTTCCCTTTTTCCGCCTTGTGCTCTTCTCGCGACCTTTTTAGCCTGTCTACACTCTTTGCAGCGCACAGGTTCATTTTGGAATCCCTTTTCAGCATAAAATTCCTGTTCTCCTGCAGTGAATACAAACTCCTTACCGCAGTCTTTGCATACTAATGTCTTGTCTTGATACATTGAAAATCCCCTCGCTTTGTGGCAGCTTAGCCATCAAAATAAATTTATTTAAACCGGGCCATTGCCCTGGTTTACAAATTAAAGTTATATTAGCTGACCTGGTTTTTGTCCCCACACTCGCCTGCTGGAAGTTTCGCTCAAACTTTACGTCCCTCACTAATTCCTCTCTCGCTATTTCTAGCGGCAGGACTTACCCCTAAACCGCACCATGCTCGTCAGATTTTGTCTGATTTACGTGGATCGTTTCGCCTGCGACTAGCATCGATTTTCAACCACAGACCTAATATAACACTACACTAAATTATAACCTCATTTAATATAAAAAATCAAGAATTATTTAAAAAATATAGGGCAAGCGGCTGTAATACAATAAACTTTTCCCGCTCCATTTTTCTTGAGCACCCTGCTGCATTCATTTAGCGTTGCACCTGTCGTCATCACATCATCGACCACAAGTATAGCCCTTCTATATATTATTTTATTACGTACAGTATCAAATGCTCCTCTTACATTGTACATTCTTTCATATTTTGTAAGGGTTGTTTGACTTTGCGTATTTTTCTTCCTTATCAGTACGTCATCATATACTCTGATACCGCATTCGTGCCCGATTTCAGCGGAAATAAGATATGATTGATTATATCCCCTTTGCCTTATCTTATCCGGATATAGTGGGACAGGCATAATCATATCTATTTTCCATCCCTTCTTCATAAGTCTTAAAGCCATAAATTTACCTAACGAATGGGCTATTTCGGTATTGCCTCCATACTTTAGGCTATGCAGCATATCCTTTACGATCCCTGTAAATTCAAACACAGAAAGCCCTCCGTCAAAATCCGTCCTGCCGTCTTTACATTCGGGACATAGGGATTCTCTTTCATCCTCAACAGGCCGTCCGCATTTTCTGCATACGCTGCCTGATAAAAAAGAAAGGGATGCTGTGCAGTACCTGCATAGGCCGAATTTATTCACATTTGCCCCACTCAATCTGCAGAATGCGCACCTTTCCTGCTCCGGATATATTATTTCAATTATTCCATCAAGTATATTCTTCAAATAAGATTTTATTTCATATACCTCATTTCATGATACTCTTTTAAAATATTCCAGTTCCCGACAATGTGCTCAACCTGAACCCGAGGGCAGAATATCTTTTCGCTATCCTGTTATTTTTCACCATACCTGCCAGTACCTGTTTGCTACCTACCATCACTACAAGTTTTTTGGCCCTTGTAACTGCAGTATATAGAAGGTTTCTGGTCATAAGCATAGGCGGACCCCATTCAGAAGGCATTACTACCACGGGGAATTCGCTTCCCTGACTTTTATGGACGGTAACGGCATAGGCAAGCTCAAGTTCATCGATATCCGTAAAACTGTAAATCACCCTTTTTTCATCGTCAAAAATAACTGATAAACAATTATTTTCATTATCGATATATTCTATGTAACCTATATCGCCGTTAAAAACGCCTGTACCGTTTTTATCTCCTCCACCTGCTAATTTTTCCCACTTAATATTATAGTTATTCTTTATCTGCATTACTTTATCGCCAGTTCTAAAAACAAAATCTCTTATCTTTTTCTCGTCCTTGTCAGGTGATACCGGATTTAGGATTTCCTGGAGGCAGCTATTAAGGTTATAAACGCCGCAAATACCCTTTCTCATAGGCGTCAGAATCTGTATATCCTTTAGCGGGTCGAAACCTCCCTTAAATTGAGGCAACCTGTACTTTACGACCTCCAGTATGGTTTTCAACGCTTCCTCCTGGGATGCCGACCCAATAAAGAAGAAATCCCTTTCTTTTTCATTGATATAAGGCAGTTCACCTTTGTTTATCCTGTGGGCATTTACAATAATAAGGCTTTCCTGCGATTGCCTGAAAATCTCTTCCAGCTTTACTACAGGGATTATACCGCTATCTATAAGATCCCTCAGCACATTTCCGGCTCCAACCGATGGAAGCTGATCCACATCGCCTACAATTATAAGCTTTGTTCCGGGTACTATTGCCTTTAATAAATTATTCATAAGCAGTATATCTATCATTGAAGCTTCATCTATTATAATGGCATCTGCATCTATAGGGTCGGAGTCATCTTTTAGAAAGACCATGTTATCTTCTCCATCCGTATATCCCATCTCCAAAAGCCTGTGTATGGTTTTGGCTTCTCTTTTGGTTGCCTCAGTCATCCTCTTGGCAGCCCTCCCGGTGGGAGCAGCCAGCGATATATTGAAATTTTTCTTTTCCAGTATGTTTAAAATGCATTTGATAATCGTTGTCTTTCCTGTGCCAGGTCCACCCGTTATGATGACAACGCCTTTTTCGATAGCGCCTTTAATCGCATCTTTCTGCTTTTTAGCAAATTCTATCCCCGTATCATATTCATATTTTTTAATTTCGGCATCTATATCGAGCTCTATTTTCTTTGAACTAGCATTCAAAAGTTCGATTATTCTCTTCGCCACCCCTACTTCCGCATAATAAAAGGGCATCAGATATACAGCCGGAGTACCATTTATATTTTCCATTACGAGTTCTTTATCCATTACAAGCGAAACACAAGCTTCCTCAAGCACAGGCTTTTCCACCTGCAACAACTCTGAACATTTATCCAGCAGATAGTTTCCGGGAAGATAAGTATGCCCGCTTTTCGCACAGCTCTCGCTAAGTATGTATTTTATACCTGCCATAAGCCTGTATCTTGAAGTCTTTTCGATGCCAAGGCTTTGGGCGATCCTGTCGGCTGTCTTAAAGCCTATTCCGTAAACATCCGTTATAAGGATATATGGGTTTTGTTTTATTTTATTTATTGCATTCCCGCCGTATAGTTTATATATCTTTATAGCATTGCCAGTGGATATGCCATATGTCTGAAGGTATACCATCACATCTCTTAGATCTCTCTGCTTCTCAAAAGATTCGGCTATGGCTTTAGCTTTCTTTTCACCTATCCCCCCTATGCCTATGAGCTTTTCAGGATTATACTCGATTATATCCAGAGTATCTTTTCCAAATTTATCTACAAGCTTTTTTGCAGTAACAGGCCCTATTCCATGTATCAGACCCGAAGATAAATATTTCTGAATCCCGTTTTCCGATGTCGGCACAATTTCGGAATATGACTCGACTTTAAGCTGCTGCCCATATTCCGGATGCCTGACCCATTCTCCTCCCACTTTAATATTTTCCCCTTCATTTATTAGAGGAAGGTATCCGACAATTGTAACCATTTGATCTTTATTTTTGAGCTTTGCCACAGTATACCCATTGGATTCATTTGTATATATGATCGTATCAATCGTACCTTCAAATTCAAACAATAGAATCTCTCCCTGTAAAAATCATTACATATATTATAGCATAGGGGACGTTTTCTTGGCTTAATTTTATTGAGCCAGGAAAACGTCCCCTATACAATCTTACTTTTTTACTGTACCAAGAGCTGCTATGGATTTTGAGAGTTCATTTATGCTGTCATTCAACTTTTCGATCTTGCTTTCAGTCCTCACTAGAAGAAATATCGATATGCCTATTGGAAAACCGAGGTTAGCAATTATCTGGGCTATATCCTCCAATCCCCATCCCCCCTTCTTAAAGTAAAGGCTTACCGGCTGCATAATCTTCAAAAGCATTATACAGCCGGTGCTCTTTACATTTTATTCGCCAGATCTTCAATCCGTAATTTGAAATCAGGCATAAATGGGATTATGTTGTTTTGAGCAACGAATGGGTGCTTAAAATAACATAAGTTCAACTGCATGCATCTGCCTATTTCACTGAAATATCCTGAACGGATCTCGTTACAATCTGGGCACCTGCTAAAGCAACCAAATCTCCTCCGTCAGTCTCGAAAATATTCTTTTCAACTATCGACTGCATGGCGCTCTTTACTTCTGCGTCTGTCAGTCCTTCCTTTGCGTTGTCCACCGATATCCTGGTGTTTTTCCCCTGTTGATTCTGAAATATTAAAACCAATGTTTTAACGGGCATCATTTTCACCTCTTTTCCTTATTAGATTTTCACTCTTGGGAATGTTTGATTGCCTACGCTTGATTAACGAGCTCGTAAGTATCCTGTTTAGCTACTGAAACAAGCGGTGTGCTTTCCATGGAGTCTATAGCCTGTGCGATAGCGTATATGTCATCGTCCAGGGCATCTGTCTTTACTCTTCTGAAAGACTGCGTAGCTAATATGTCCTTCCCTTCCTCATCGGTACCTGTCTTTACCTTTAGCTGAAGAATCGTTGAAAGCTTGTTTGCAATTGCCGGCATTGTTTGCACCTCCTCTCATTATCGATTATCAGTTTTAATTCCTCCTGACAATTTAAATATACAACCATATATTGCCATCTGCTAATCGCAATTCATCTATGCATGTTAATAAGAAATATGGTTTCTAATTGGAAAATTCACAAATTATAGGTGAGCTATATGAAAAATTAAATTTTCCACAACGAGTTTGACAAATCATAAATAATGTAGAAATCATGCTGCGGAAGTTTGCTGCGCAACTAAAAAGTAATTTGAAAATAGTAATGGATGCTTATGCATTATGTTATAATATCTATATAAATGACAGCTAAAGGAGGTAATTTAGTGTTATTAATAAAAAACGGGAATATAATTACAGATGATAAAATAATCGAGGGGAAGAATCTCATTATTAATGAAGGGAAAATTTGTGCAATAACAGATGATGCTCCTGACATTCCTGATGTAATCGATGCCAAAGGCTTGTTTGTTTCACCCGGGTTTATCGATATACATATCCATGGAGCAGGCGGATATGACGTGATGGATGGAAGCGTGGAAGCTATAAATGGAATTTCTAAGGTTATAGCAGAGCACGGTACCACATCATTCTTTCCGACTACTATGACAACATCTGTTGATGATATCAAACACGCTGTACAAGCTGTAAAAGAAGCGATTAAGCTAAATAGGAATACTGCAAATATAATGGGCATGCATCTTGAAGGGCCCTTTATAAATCCAGTTTTTAAGGGAGCGCAGGAGGAAAGATTCATCGTAAAACCCAGTATAAAATTGTTGTCATATATACTGGATGATGATTTTTCTATATTAAAAAGGATTACTATCGCCCCTGAAATTGAAGGCTCACATGAACTTATAAAATTCCTCGTCGGGCATGGTATCGTAGTCTCGGCGGGGCACAGCAATGGAACATATGATGAGATAATGGATGCGATCGGCATGGGAGTTACACATTCCACCCATCTTTACAATGCTATGAGAGCTTTGAATCACAGGGAACCCGGAGTCGTGGGTGCCATATTCGACAGTAGCATAACAACCGAATTCATTGCAGATGGAATACACATACATTTTGCTGCCATAAGGGTGGCCATTTCCATAAAAGGATACAAAAACTGCGCTCTTATTACTGATGCAATGCGGGCATGCTGCATGAAAGATGGCGTATATTCCCTTGGCGGTCAGGAGGTTTTTGTCAAGGAAAATGCAGCAAGACTTAAGGGCGGCACTCTTGCGGGAAGTACCCTCACACTGGATAGGGCTGTAAGGAATGTGCTGAAAAACACCAGCTTGAATATCGCGGAAGCCGTTTCGATGGCTACTTCCGTCCCTGCAAAGATAATGGGAATAGACAATAGAAAGGGATATATAAAACAGGGCCATGATGCGGATATAATTATTTTCGATAATGGTATAAATATTAAGAATGCTATAATCGGCGGAAAAGTTATAATGTAAAATGATGTGCCGCCGCATAATTGAAATATTCATCAATTATGCGGCGGCACATTTTTATGCCATTTTCAATTATTACAGAAGTCTTTTAATCTCATCCACTTTGTCTAAATGCTCCCATGGAAGATCTATATCGGATCTCCCAAAATGGCCATATGCAGCCGTCTGCTTATAAATAGGCCTTCTTAAATCAAGCTCTCTTATTATTGCCGCCGGCCTTAAATCGAACAATTTATTTATGATGACTGATATTTTTTCGTCATCGATAATCCCTGTGCCAAATGTATCGACTGCGATTGAAACAGGTTTGGCAACACCTATCGCGTATGCTGCTTCTATCTCAAGCTTTTTAGCCGCTCCTGCAGCGACAAGGTTTTTGGCAACCCAGCGAAGGGCATAAGATGCGGAACGGTCCACCTTTGTCGGATCCTTACCTGAAAACGAACCTCCACCATGCCTTGCATATCCACCGTAAGTGTCAACGATCAATTTCCTGCCTGTCAATCCTGAATCTCCCTGGGGACCTCCAACTACAAATCTCCCAGTCGGATTGATATAATATTTCGTATTTTCATCGAGATATTTTTCCGGAATGACTTTTTTTATAACCTGTTCAATAATATCATTTTTGATAGTATCATGGTCTACGTCGGGACTGTGCTGCGCTGAGACTATCACCGTATCCACCCTTACAGGTTTATCGTCATCGTATTCGATTGTAACCTGCGTCTTGCCATCCGGCCTTAAATAATCCAATATGCCGTCCTTTCTCACTTTTGAAAGTCTTTTTGCGAGTTTGTGGGCGAGAGAAATAGGAAGAGGCATATACTCAGGTGTCTCATCGCATGCAAATCCGAACATCATTCCCTGATCCCCTGCTCCTATCTCTTCTACGCCTCCAAAATCTTCTCCCATTTTTGCTTCTAGAGCCTTATTGACCCCCAGTGCTATATCCTGCGACTGTTCATCTATGGATGTAAGTATTGCACAGGTATCACAGTCGAAGCCGTATTTTGCCCTCGTATAACCTATATCGGCTATCGTCTTCCTGACGACCTTGGGGATGTCTATGTAGCATTTTGTAGATATCTCACCCATTACCATCACAAGTCCCGTTGTAACTGCAGTCTCACATGCTACCCTTGCATATTTATCGTTTGCCAGTATTTCATCCAGTACAGCATCGGATATCTGATCGCATATTTTATCGGGATGGCCTTCTGTAACGGATTCCGAAGTAAATAATTTCTTTGTCATATCTTTTTTCCTCCTATATTTTGTTTGAATACCTGAAAAACCAAGCCTTCGCTGCAAAATTAAAAAGCCTCTTTCTAAAAAGAAGAGGCTAATCATCAAACCCTCATCTCCCAGAATAAATCCTGCAGGAATTGGCACCTTGGCATTTAACATGCTGGTTGCCGGGTTTCATCGGGCCAGTCCCTCCACCTCTCTCGATAAGAGTGTTATATAACACACAAATCAATATTAATTTTTAAAATATTTAACTATCAACTAAGCACGAGTAAAATATACCATACTTTTTCTGAACTGTCAATAAATTTTATTTCAGAGAACCTACTTCATTGACTGTTTTGGAAAGGGTTTCATCTATCGATTGCAGTACTCTCTGATTTGCCTGATATCTCCTTAAATTCGTAATCATATTCACAAGTTCCAGTTCCATATCGACATTTGACTGCTCCAGCTTCCCCTGCTCGATACTATATGAATTCGTACCTAACTCAACCGGATTGGCATTGCTCCCGTTATTTATCTCATACATGTTTTTCCCGAATTTATGTATATCATTATAGTCGTTAAAATCCACTATTGAAAGCGTGTACTTTTTAACCGAATCGACATATACATTTCCTTCGCTGTCTACAGTCACTTTCCCGTTTCCTACGTTTACAGGTACTATTTGACCAGTATTTGCATCTCTTGCAAGAAGTTTGGATCCATCAGAAGACACGACATTACCTTGCGCATCTAATTGAAAACTGCCGCATCTTGTGTACAAAACAGATTGATTTTCACCATCGAAATATTCAACCGGAAAAAATCCTCTTCCGTTTATAGCGAAATCCAGATTATTGTCCGTGGTTATAACGGGTCCTTGCGTAAAGTCGGTATATGGGCCGTCGCTTAAAACTCCAAGAGGCATAGCCCCCAGTTTTTGCACGGCAGGCTTGCCGAATCTTTCATTGCTTTTGTTTTGCAGCATGACATCCCGGAAAGGCACAGCAATAATTTGGTCCTGTTTGAACCCGACAGTCGTCGAATTTGCAATATTATTCGCCGTGGTATCCTGATCCACCTGATTTTGTATCATGCCAAACGCTGAAGCATAAATTCCTCTAAGCATAATAAATCACACCTTACTTTCATTTATTATATAATGCTTTGACTTCACTTTGATAAATCATTCCCATAGCTCTTGCTTTCTTTTCCACTTCAATTTTCGATATATTTTTCTTCGGAATCACCATAAAAATCACAGCGCTTATAATGAAACCTATACCTACGCCGAGTATAACCCTGCTGTCAAATAAATAGCCTATCTTTTTATACCAAGCCTTAATAGTACCTCCCCCTTTGTTATGTTTAACTTTTCTGCGATTTCCTCAATACTTGCGCCATTGTTTTTAAGTTCTGTTATTTTTTCGTTTATATCATCATTATCCATGACTTTGGTATTCACTTCTTTATTTTCCTGCTCTAAATACGGTTCAATTCCGGATATAAGAGTGTCAATCTTTTCATCTATCTCATCTAACCTCTCAGCTATCACATCCTGCGAGAGATAATCCTGAAATTTTGAATCCCTTTTACTTTTATCAGTCCGGTTTTTCTTACTATTTCTGCATCCGTTTATTCCCACAACCACTAAAATTATCCCTGCAGACAGCAATATATATTCCATGGTATCCTCTCCATCAGCCGATATAATTCATTTTCTTCATATTTTCCCTAAGCCTTATAATCACCCTGCTGTGAATCTGACACACTCTCGATTCCGTTATTCCAAGAAGTTTTCCTATTTCCTTAAGTGTAAGTTTTTCATAATAATATAATGCCAGAACAAGCCTGTCCTTTTCATTTAGCATATCGATGGCCTTTTTTAGTACCTTTATCATTTCCCTATCTTCAATCATTTTTTCGGGTCTCGGGCTTCTTTCATCCTCAATCAGAGAATAAAGGTGAACATCATCGCCGTCCGATTGGAAAACGACTTCATCAAGGGATTCCATCGAAAGATAGTTAATGTATCCTTCAATCTTTCTAAGCTCATAGAGATCTATTCCAAGGGCATCCGCTGTTTCCTCGTCGGTAGGCTCTCTTTTCAACTCGTTTTTTAGTTTTTCCCTGGCCTGATTTAACTTTGAAACCTTGGCAGTGGTACTCCTCGGCACCCAGTTCAGTTTCCGAAGTTCATCTATGATGGCACCCTTTATTCTGATACATGCGTATGTCTCAAACTTTACACCCTTTGATGGGTCAAATTTGTCTATTGCATCTATAAGGCCTATTACTCCAAAACTTATAAGATCATCAACGCTAACAGGGGAGTACTTGCTTACAAATGTTCTGCCGACTATGTACTTTACCAGCGGTAGGTAGCGTATTATCTTTTCTTCTCTGGTTTCGTTATTAGATACAAATGAATTTAACATATTCAACCTCCATTATTAACGCTGCCGTACTATTCCATTTTACTGAATAAATACGTTACTTTATTTAAAAAGTATCTTATGCCACCTGTACTTTTCGATGCATCCGGCAAGCCGGATATTGCATGGGCGATATTGTCTATGCATTTGCTGGCACTACAGTTCGGGTAATTGATTTTGAAAGGCTTTTGCTCCATCACAGATCTTTTTACCCTCGCATCCTCCATTATATAGCCTAAGTTATAAATATTTTTATCTAAAAATTTCTTTACGGTAGTATCAAGTCTTTTATATGTCACTGTTGCTTCCTTTTCATCACGTACTTTGTTTACGATAACATTTATTTTTTTCTCCGGAATGTATTTCAGCACGACTTTTATAAGACTATATGCATCTGTTATAGATGTCGGCTCCGGTGTTGTTACTACGATTGTTTCATTGGAAGCTGCAATAAAACTCAGTACATTTTTTGATATCCCCGCTCCTGTATCTATTATCAAAATATCGGTATCCAGAAGTCTCTCAAACTTCTTGGATAAATTATCCCTTTGCATATCATCAAGATTTGCAAGAGTTTCAATGCCGGAACCGCCAGGTACGATCCTTATGCCTTCCGGCCCGTTTATAACAATATCATCTATCTCCTTATGATTATAAATGACATCATACAGTGTAAGCTTTGGAACGATCCCAATTACCACATCGACATTCCCGAGGCCTAAGTCCGCATCAAAAACCAGCACCCTATTTCCCATTTCCCTTAAAGATATTGCGACGTTTATCGAAAAATTTGTCTTGCCGACTCCGCCTTTTCCGCTTGCAACAGCTATTATCCTTATTTTTTTATTAACTTTATTGCTCTTTCTCTTTCTGTATTCCTCTACATACTTCCTCAGATTCTGAGCTTGGTCCATCATACTCTGCCCTCCCCTATTAAAAGGTTTAAGAGCTTATCCTTATCGGCTTTTTCAATATCATCCGGCACATTTTGCCCTACGGCTATATAAGATATAGGCACTTTCGCGTTATATGCGACATTCAATATGGATCCGTATGCAGCCGTTTCATCCAGTTTAGTGAGAATAATGCTGTTATAGTTCATTTGCCCGAAACCTTTTAAAATTTCAAGCAAATCTATGTATTTTGTTGTCATGCTTACAGTAAGATAAGTTACATCCGGCTTTATTCTATCGAGATAAAGCTTAAGCTCCGAAAGCTGCATCGCATTTTTTATACTTCTGCCCGTTGTATCTACGAGTATGCTGTCACAATCTCCAAGGCGGTCAAAACATCTTTGTATATCTCCTACTGTATTTACCACCTCAAAAGGAAGTCCCAATATATCGGCGTAAATCTTAAGCTGCTCGACTGCGCCTATCCTGTATGTATCTATAGTTACAAGGCCGACCTTGTTTTTCATATTGAGGGCTTTAAAGGCCGCTATCTTCGCAATAGTCGTGGTTTTTCCGACCCCCGTCGGCCCTATAAAGGCCTGCACTCTTCCGTTCTTTTGTATGCCTGTCTTTATTACTTCGCCTATTCCCTTTACAAATATCGCATCGGAAATTCTCGACAGATTTTTATATTCTTCCTTTTCCTTAATAGATTTCAATATCGAATTGATAACATCTTCGCTTACATCTCTTTCCAGCAGCAATTTCCTTATGCCCGTCTTCTTTTCTCTTTTTATTTTTTTCTGTTTTTCAGCGGTCAGCTTCTGAAGCATTTCTTTAACTTCATATATCTCCTGCTCGATTTCCATTTTATTTGCATTATCTTTGGAAAGGCTGACTCCTTCAGTACGGCCGATGTTTCTTTCCGGAACATCGAGGGCTGCCGTAACCTCGAGCCTTTTGGGCAGGAACATCCCGCGTATCCCTTTCTGCCTTATAAATCTTTTATTCACTATCAGCGCCTGAGGCCCGAGTTCAAGTCTTATTAAATTTAAAGCTTCACTCATTGTGTCGGCAACATATTTTTTAATTATCATCCAGACTCACTACTCCCACAGAATTAATGGCTACATTAGCAGGTACTTCATTCATCGATATTACCGGAATATTAGGATACACCATCTCAAGCATCCTTCTGAACGCCAGTCTTATCCTCGGTGAACATAATATTACGGGTGTATTATTATAAAAAACATTATTATCAGCGATTTTCTTTATACTGCCCAATATTTTCTCAGTATTACCGGGGCTCAACGACGGGAATGAACCCTGGAAAGATTTATGTATATTATCACCTATAATCTGCTCTAATTTCGGATGAATAGTTATCACATTTATCGTATTATTTTCATCTATAAATGGTTTGCATATAACCCTACCCATTGCATATCTTACATATTCTGTAAGAAGCTCTATGTCTTTGGTGTTTCTCGCATTATCTGCCAGGCTCTCAAGTATTGTTTCAAGATCCCTTATAGGCACCTGTTCCCTTAAAAGATTCTGCAGCACTTTTTGCACATCCCCGATAGTCAAAAGGTCAGGTATGAGCTCCTCTACGACAGCGCTGCAGCTTTCCTTTACGCTATCTATCAGCATCTTTACTTCCTGCCTTCCTAAAAGTTCATAGCTGTGCTGTTTTATGACTTCTGTAAGCTGGGTTATCAATACCGTTACGGGATCTACAACCGTAAGCCCCATCATTTCGGCCTTTTCTTTTTTATCAGGCGTTATCCATACCGCTGGAAGATGGAATGTCGGCTCATGTGTCTTTATACCCTCTATTTTCACATCGGAATTAATCGGATCCATCGCCAGGTAATGGTTGCTCATAGATTCACCCTTGGCAATTTCTATTCCCCTTATCTTTATAACGTATTCATTTGTTCCAAGCTGTAAGTTGTCCCTTATTCTGATAGGCTGGACAAGTATCCCGAGTTCAGTGGCACATTGCCTCCTAACTGCAGATATCCTCTCTAAAAGGTCTCCGCCGGCTTTTGTATCGGTAAGCGGTATAAGTCCGTATCCTATATCTATTTCAAGGGTATCGACATGAAAGAGATTCATTATATTATCAGGCTCTTTATTTCTATTTTCCTTATTTGCAATTTCGACAGCCTTTTTATTTATCATCTTTCCCTTTTTCTTATTGCCGTCCTTCTCAAGGGTATAAGCAAAATAACCTGTTGATACGGCAAGTATTAGAAAAGGTATTGCCGGAAATGAAGGTACCAGCGCAAATATAAAGAGTATTACGGAAACTATTGCGATTGCACTTGGAAAGGCTTTAAACTCTCCTGTAAGTTCGCTTCCAAAGCTTTCATTCCCGCCGGAATGCGTTACGAGTATTCCTGTCGATGTTGAAATCAATAAGGCAGGTATCTGCGATGCAAGGCCGTCTCCTATAGTCAAAAGGCAATACTGCTTCAGTGCGTCCATAACAGCCATACCCTGCATCATCCCGACGATCACACCGCCTATTATGTTAATAAAAACGATTATTATTCCTGCTATGGCATCGCCCTTTACAAACTTGCTGGCACCATCCATAGCTCCATAAAAGTCTGTTTCGAGGTGAAGTTTTTTACGCCTTTCAACAGCCTCGCTCTCGTTTATTATTCCGGCATTCAAATCCGCATCTATGCTCATCTGCTTGCCAGGCATGGCATCTAGCGTAAACCTTGCGGCAACTTCCGCAACCCTTCCGGAACCGTTTGTAATAACCACAAACTGTATAACAAATATTATGATAAATATAATTACACCTACAACATAATTGCCGCGGACGACGAAATTGCCAAATGCGGCAATTACCCGCCCTGCATTTCCGCTCGTAAGGATCAGGCGCGTTGAAGATACATTAAGCCCTAACCTGAAAAGCGTGGAAACTAAAAGCAGCGTAGGGAACACCGAAAATTGGAGCGTATCCGTAGCAAAAAGCGTAAGCAAAAGCACAATAAGCGAAAACGCCAGGTTAAATATAATAAGTATATCGATAATTCCAGGGCTTAAAGGAATAATAAACATGACTATTATCCCGAGTACGCCAAGAGCTACTGCCGTATCCATATTTAAGAAAACGCTTTTAAATGATTCAATCCTTTTTTCCAATGTTTTCAACCCCATTTTATCTATACGAAATTTTAAATTGATAATTGAATTTAAGGTTATTCGCTTTAGCGCCCTTTGCTTTTATTCTTGTTTAATTTATATACTTGAGCAAGTATCTCGGCTATAACCTGGTACATCTCAAAAGGCACATAATCATCAATCTCAACTTTTTTGTAAAGCAGCCTCGCAACAAATTTATTTTCCACTATAGGCACGTTATTTTCTTTTGCGATCTCTTTTATTCTCTGGGCGATCTCATCAGCACCTTTTGCCACCACATATGGGGCATCATCTTTCCCCTGCTCATACCTTAAAGCTACTGCCAGGTGGGTAGGATTTGTGATAACAACCGTTGCCTTAGGTACCTGCTGCATCATTCTCCTTCTGGCTATCTCCCTTTGCCTCTGCCTTATGGCTGATTTAATCTTGGGGTCGCCTTCGGTTTGCTTGAATTCTTCTTTAACCTCTTCTTTTGTCATTCTCATCTCTTTTGTATACGTACGCTTCTGGTATATGAGATCAATAATACCCAGCACACATACGACCAAGCTCACTTTTACGAGGATCGAATCGATTATGCTTTTAGGTACAGATATAAGGGACTTGAGCCCCATGTCAGCAAGTTTTAAAAGCGTGTCAAACTGACCTATTACGAAGCTGTATATCACATATCCTACAATTACTATTATGGCGGACGATTTTAGAAGCTCGAAAAAAGCTCTTCCTGAAAACATCCTTTTAAAACCCTCTATAGGGTTTAGCCTGCTGAGTTTGGGCTTCAAAGGCTCTGTAGAATGTATAAAACCGGTCTGCACGATATTTGCCGCAATACTTACAGTCATGACACCTGCGAAAAGGGGAGCCGTTACTTTTATAAACTGCTGCCCAGAATACATAAAAACATCAAATAAATCTCCTGCCGCAAATGGAACACTACTGGAATTTACGAGACTCCTGCTTAAAAAATCTTCTATGGTATTAAGTCCTAAGTCCCCTAACGAAATGGCTATAATCGTTATACATATAAGTCCTATAGCCGAAACAAATTCTCTGCTTTTAGGGACTTGTCCTTTTTTTCTTGCATCCTCAATTTTCTTCGGAGTAGGCTCTTCAGTCTTATCGCTCGATGCAAACACTATCGCTACAGGAAACAATTTGAAAAAGTCATTTATATTAAATGTAAACCCTTCAAATGCCTTGATATACAAAGATACAAGTTCGGGAATAATTATTGATAATATAAGCACTCCTATAAGCGTTTTTAACGAAAGCCCGATCATCAAAACGTTAAGCTGGGGCACCGTCCTAGAAATAAGCCCCATAGTGAAATCAGTAAGAAAAAGTACAACAACAACCGGTGCCGCAAGCTTTAGCGAAAGTATCATCATATTTTGAAACAATGTTAAAAAATATGAAATCATATCGGGAGGAATGTTTACTCCAAATACCGGCACGGCGCTAAAACTCTGTATCAAACTCCGAATTAAAACGTGATGCCCGTTTATCAGGAAAAATATAAAAAGCCCCGTAAGGTATGTAAAATTCCCGAGTATCGATACACGTCCAAGGTTAATATCAAATTCGCTAAGCATCGAAAATCCAGCCTGTATATCAAGAAGCTGGCCTGATATCCTTATTGCCTGGAAAACCATGGTGGTCATAAATCCAAGTATGACCCCAAAAAGGCATTCTCCTGCTGCTGCGCTTATGAGCCCCACAAGGTTCTGCGGCACTGCTGACGGATTATAGCTTACAAAACCATATATCAAATAGGTCAATATAACTCCTGTCGCTGCCTTCAAAAGATTAGGTATTCCCCTTATCATGAAAACAGGCGATACCCCGAGGAAACTTATTATCCTTATAAAAACCAGTACAAAAATTATTATTTCGGTATTTTGTATATTCAAGCGATCACCTTAATAAATTCGGTATGGCATCAAACATCCTCTGTGCAAACCCTGTAAGCTGGCGAAGCATCCATGTCCCGAAAATTATCAGCGAAACAAAGACGGCGAGCATCTTCGGCACAAATGTCAGCGTCTGTTCCTGTATCTGAGTCGTTGCCTGAAATATGCTTATTATAAGGCCGATTACAAGGGCAACCAGGACGATCGGCCCTGCCACCGTTATAACCGTCGTAAGAGCATCTTTTATAACGCCTATTACAAAATTCTGACTCATATTTCCACCCCTCACATAAAGCTTTGTATTAGTGACTTTACAACAAGATTCCACCCATCGACCATTATAAAGAGCAATATCTTAAAGGGCAGCGATATCGTTATAGGGGGAAGCATAAACATGCCCATTGACATCAGTATGCTTGCCACAACCATATCTATTACGATGAACGGTATATAAATCAGGAAACCTATTTCAAACGCTGTCTTTAGCTCGCTTATGGTAAATGCCGGTATAAGCACCCTGAGCGGTGTATCCTCGGGCTTGTCTATCTTTCCGATTTTTGACGAATCTACAAATAAGGCAAGATCCTTCTGATAAGTTTGCTTCAGCATAAATTCTTTTATGGGTTTCTCGCCTATTTGAATTGCCTGCTCCTGAGTTATCTTGTTCTGGAGGTAAGGCTGCACCGCCTCGCTGTTTACTTTACTGTATACAGGCGACATTATAAAAAACGTAAGGAAAAGAGCTAATGCAATAAGCACCTGGTTAGGCGGAGTCTGTTGCGTCGACAAAGCATTTCTTACAAAGGAAAGAACTACGATTATCCTTGTAAATGAAGTCATAAGCACAATAAAAGAAGGCGCGAGGGAAAGCACTGTAATCAATATTAGTACTTTTATACTGTCCACATAATCTTTTGGCGACCCTGAGTTATCAATATTCAAACTTATCTTTGGTATCGGCAGCGTACCGGTTGCCGCATGTGCTTTATATGTCAGCATGGAAACCGCCGCAATCAAGGCAATAATGAATACTGTCTTCTTTTTCATAGTTTATCCTTTCTTCTAATCAGCATGTTAAAATTGTTTAAAAAGGCTTCCTTGAAGTTAACCTGATTATTTTTCTTCTGTTTTATTATGTCAGGACTCAGCTCCATTAGAACATCTATACTCTTTTCTGTGCAGCTTAAAGCGTAATATTTATCCTCAATCTGTGCCACACAAAGAAAAGCCTTGCCCGATAGGGGCACTTTCTCAATTATTTTGATTATCCTGCCGTTTGTCATGTTGCTGATACCACGGCCGCCGATTTTTATGCTTATATATGCAAGCAATATAATCATGGGTAAAAATATTATTATCTTTATAATGCTTGCCGCAAATTCTCCGCCCATAATTTATCCGTCCTCACTGCACAATAATTTCGTTAAAATATATATTCGTAAGCTGACCTGTGGACAACAGGGGATTTAATTTGTCTTTTAGTTCCTTTTTTATAGCTTTGGTTTTATCCGGTGAATTGACATCATCCAGCTTTTTGCTTCTTAAAACATCGTTTATGATATCTTTAATGGCAGGATTCTTTTCACTCAATTCAGTCTCCAGCCCCTTTGTAGTATAGCCGGCATAAACCGACACCTTCATATATCTTTTATAATCCGGGTCTTGCAAATTTACGGTAAAATCGCCGAGATTTACAGTATACTCTTTAGCAGAAGACTTTACAACATTTTGAGTCTGCTGCTGTCCCGTTGCCACGCTTCCCTGCTTATTTGTAAAAAGCCCCAATTTATAAATTATAAAAACCAACAGAGCAATTACAGCTACAAAAATCAAAGCCAATAATGCAATCCCCGTTTTTTTTAGCGCATTCATACTAACCCTCCATATTACTTTTTTCCTGCGTATCATTTGCAGCCACTATAAGTATTCTTACATTTCTATTTAGTGCTTTACCCTCTGGAGTATCATTGCTGGCAATAGGACTGTACTCTCCATAAGCCGAAATTGAAAATCTGTCAGCTTGAAGCCCTCTGTTATCAGTAAAAAAATTCAATACATTAATAGCTCTTGCCGACGATAACTCCCAGTTAGACGAAAATTTGCTGTTTTCAATCGGTACATTATCCGTATGCCCTTCTATTTCCACATCGCATGGCAGGTTACGTATAAGCTCAGCAATCTTCATAAGCACCGAAACACCCTTATCCTTTATTTCGGATTTGCCCGTATCGAAAAGGACCTTATCCTTAAACTCTATATATGTTCCGCGGCTTCCCTGCCGCACGACTACATAATCCTTCAATGAATTCGTATTAACGAATTCATTGATCTTATCATTTAGCTTTTTTGCATTTGATGCCGCCTCATTCTGCGTACCGCTGTTATTTGAAGGATTGACGCTTCCGACAATGGGGGCGTCTCCGCCATTTTCATCCAGTTGAAACATAGCAACCTTCGAGCCAAATGCACTGTTTATCGAATTTGCGGCCGCTTTAAACTTTCTGATATCTACCAGTGCAAACGAGTATAAAAATACGAAGAAAGTCAATATCAAAGTTAACGTATCCGAATATGTAGTAAGCCATGCCTGGCTTATTTCCTTCTTTTGCGCCTTTCTCCTACTCATTTTGAAGCACCGTGCCCTTGCTTTCCATATTCTCAGAAAGCGCTGCCCGCTCCTTTGGCGGAAGATATGTCTTTAGTTTGTCCTCAATTACTCTTGGATTTACTCCCGACTGTATCGAAAGTATGCCTTCAAGCATCATTTCCTTCATTTCACATTCTTCCGATGTTTTCATCTCAAGTTTGTTTGAAAGGGGACCCAGTATAAAATTCGCCATTACCGCTCCATAAAAAGACGTTACGATAGCCTTTGCCATACCGGGACCTAATGTGCTCGGGTCATTTAATTGCACAAGCATCTGGACAAGGCCGATAAGTGTTCCTATCATCCCATAGGCAGGAGCATATCCTGCCCATGATTTCAAAAGATTTATTTCATCTGTATGCCTTTTTTCCATAGAAGACACTTCGGACTCTAATACATCTCTTATGGTCTCGGGTTCCTGCCCGTCCACCACCATCTGTATGCCACTCTTTAGGAAATCGTCATCGATAGAATCGATTTCCTCTTCAAGTGATAATAACCCTTCCTTTCTCGCCTTCTTTGACAGGCTCACAAACTTTTCAATAAGCATTCCATATGAAGGATGCTTGATTATGAAAGCATTTTTAATCGATGCTGGAAGTTTTTTCAAAGTATCGGCAGAATAGGCTATCATTATCGTAAAAAACGAACCACCTATAGTAATAAATACAGACGGCAAATCCCAAAAAGGCCTCAGGCTGCCCAGGCTGTATTTATTTCCATTTAGCGCCATCCCGTTTATAATGGCCAGCATGCCTAAAATCGTCCCTATAATTGTGGCTAAATCTCTCTTCTTCATTCTCTGCTTACCTCCGGAATATTCGAATAATACTTTCTTCGAAAGTTTATAATTCTTTGAATGATCACGTCCGGTGATTCGCGGACAATAAATTTTTTATCAGTGGTTGTCGTAACAACAGTATCAGGCGTCACTTCCAACTTCTCAATCAAATCACAGTTCAAATAAAATTCTTTGCCGCTTAAGCCAGTCAATTTAATCATTTATAAATACCTCATTATCTCTTTAAATTTAAAAGTTCCTGCAGCATTTCATCCGAGGTAGTTATGGACCTTGAATTCGCCTGAAAAGCCCTGCTTGTTATTATCATGTCCGTAAATTCATTTGCAAGGTCGACATTCGACATCTCAAGTGTCCCCTGCTCTATGCTTGAATTAATATCTATACCCGCTTGTACAAGTTCAGGCTGACCGGAATTGGATGTCGTTTCATAATTATTTCCGCCAAGCTTTTTAAGTCCTGCAGGATTTGTAAATCTCGCGAGGGCAACTTTTCCTACGACCGTAGGTGTATCTACGCCTTCATATAGCGCCGATACGGTGCCATCCGCCTGAATGCTTATGCTGTTGATCTTATTGCCTGTCCCATCCTCTTCATTGATAACAATATTCGATAAATTAGTATCAAATACCGGAGCAGCACCTGCAGCCGCAGTATTCGCATATCCCTGAAGAATATAGCCGTCTGAGTTTACAATGTTAAACTGTGTTGTAGCCGCGCCTGCAACTTCGCTTAAATTAAATGCTCCGTCTCTTGTGTACACATTTTCGCCAGGCTTTTTTATTATGAAAAAACCGTCTCCGTCTATGGCAAGGTCATATGGCCTTCCGGTAGGCTGCGGTGCACCTTGATTCATTATTGTATCGATGCCTCCGACCTGCATGCCGAGCCCTATTTGCCTCGGATTTATCCCGCCTCTGTTTGCTGTTGGCGATGAAGCGTCGGCTATTGTCTGGCTGAATATATCCTGGAAGCGCACCCTTCCTGATTTAAAAGCCGTAGTACTTACATTTGCAATATTATTTGCAATAACATCCATTTTTACCTGATTATTTTTCATCCCGGAAACTCCCGAGAACAATGATCTTAACATAATATAACCTCCCCAAATTTTTATTAGCGCCGCTTCAGTCAATCCGCGGCTAAAAGGCTTCCTCCAAGAGGTCCGGCCTTTAATATATTACAACTGCACTGTCTATGTTCGTAAATATATTCTCATTTGCCTTATCTTTACCGACGGCTGTTATTATGGTTTTATTTTTTATGCTCGCGACAAAAGCAATATCCCTGTATAAAAGGACGGATTCCTTTGCACCCTTCAAGTCTGCCTTTTCCATGGCATCGTTCAACCTCTTTATATCTTCATCATCAAGATTGATATTTCTATCCTTAAGCCTTTCCATGGCATGGGCCGATAATTTTACACCAGTGGATTTCTCTAATTCCTTTTGAAAGATTTCCTGAAAGCCAGTGCCTTTTCGCTTTGCATTTCCAGTACTTTCAGTTTGCGGCAGAGAGACAGGAACAACTTTGCCATTGATTATCCTAAAGGGCAATATTTCCACTTCCTTCGTTTTGCAACTGCACTACGTTGTCCACATCATATTCTTTATCGCCAATTACAATATCGACTTCCCTGTCTTCTAATCTTACGCTGCTTACAATCCCCTGATCATATGTACCGTCACTATTTACCACCATGGCCGTCTTCCCTATCATAAGGCTGCCCTGCTGAAACTTTTCCGAATTTAGAATAGTACCGATTGAATTATTTAAATTCGTCAGCTCTTCGAGCGTCGAGAACTGTGCCATCTGGTCTATATACTGACTGCTGTCCCCTGCATTTAAAGGATCCTGATGCTGTAGTTCTGCTGCGAGAAGCATTAAAAAACCATCTTTGCTCATTTCATTCCTTCCTGCATCATTTGTTGTAATATTTCCCGAAAGAGGGCTCGCATTGTATACTTTCATCTCTTATACCTCCTATGCTAACATATTGACTATGCCTGAATTATTGTTGCTGTTCATTTCTGCTGCAACAGGCTGCCCGGCAAAATCAGCACTGCCGCCGTGGCTTCCATAGCTTCTTTTATAAAATTGTCTGCCTTCATTTGCAAAACTGTTAAAACTGTGGGTGTCGCCATGTTCCAAACCTACGGATATGCTGAATTTGGAAACATCCACATTCTGGTCTTTAAGGCTTTCCTTAATCTCAGGTATGCTTGACTCGAGCATATCCTTAACATGGCTGTTCTCAACTATTATTTTGCTTAACATGTTTCCCTTTTCCATCACAAGCTTGATATCTATATCCCCGAGTTCAGGCGGTTTAAGGCTTACCCTGAGTTCCGAAACGCCATTGTTTCTCAAAAGCTTTATCTTGTCATATATCTGATTCAGCACGTCTTCCTTATCGATATAAGGAACTCCGCCATTCTCTGCATTAAAGGTCTTTACACTGTCCGCAACATTATTTGCGACATCCGGTTTAAAAACATTACCCTGCAATGGGACTTCCTTACCCTTGGCTATAGAGGCTGTATCTTCTTTCTGCTCAATCCGGGTCTTTGGCATTCCGTCTTCATTATTATTGCTTTTAGCAGTTTCTTCATGTGCTATCAATTCCTCAATACTTATATTGCTGTTCTTGTTCTCCTTATTTTGTGCATCTGCATCCTTACCGCCCTGATTAGCCTGTCCATCCTTTTCTGCATGTATCTGCTGCTGTTCTTTATCCATGCCGTCCTTTACAACCTGCCCATTAGTTTCCTGCTTTTGCATGCCTTTAAGCAAATCCAGTTTTATAAATGTCTCGGTGTTTTTAGCTTTGTTTGCCTCGACGTTTGCTTTGCCATCCTGCTTCTCATCTTGAACTGATTCTTGCAGACTTTCATCTGAAATGGGATGATTTTCATTAGCGCCGCCTGAAGATTCCGATATAGCATCAACCTTTGAAGTATTACTGCCTTGTACCGGTATGAAAATTCCGGAATTATCATTACCCAAAACAGCACCCGAAGCATTTTTATCTAATCCAGAAACATTAACCGTACTGTCTGCTTCTTCTACCTTTTGCAGCATACCATTGCAATCAAAAGGTTCTCCCTCGGCCCCACTTTTTAATGAAACCTTACCAGCGGTATCCGCAAATCCGGTTATATCTGCACCCTCTGAAGGAACATTCGGGAAAGCAGCATTTTGTCCTGATGCCATTTTTTGAGCGGCGGCCATATCTTTGCCCGTATCATTCTGCAGAACAACAGTTTGCCCTAATGCTGCACACAGAAGCGCCGCAAACAGGTCTGGAATCTCTTTTCCCTTTAAAGCATCCTTGACGGTCTGTCCGCTTTGATTTTGCATCGAATTTTTAATGATCTCTATCAAATCATCACCTCCCTTCAAATTTATCAGCTTTCATATAACTGTAAAGTCCAAATTCGTCGTTTTGCTTTTGTTCAACTCTGTCAACTGATATGTCATATTGAAACTTAGCTTTCTCTTTAAGCTTATCCATAACCTTTCTATCCTTTTTGCTGTCTTCCATCTCCTTTCTCTTTATATTCATCTCATCTTCAATAAGCTTTACGACCTTTTCCTGTTCATCTATCCTTTCCTTTAACAGCGATATATAATTAAAGTTTGCAATATACTGTACTATCCCGGTACTTTTAACCGGTTTTGCGATATGTTCGGAAAATTTATCCTTAAAGCATTTCAAGTTCTTTTCCTCTTTCAAATATTTTAACCTGGATTTCACAAATGCTCTTTTTTTTATATCTTCCACTGTCATCCTGTGGTCTAGAACTTTTTGAAGCCTGAATGCAAATTTTTCCATTATCCATCCTACCTATCCCGATGTTTTCTATTTATCGCATAAATGCGCACTGCAATTTTGTATCATCTGCACTACTTATATATTCCCTTCATCGCATCCATCGTATCGTCAAAGTTTATGTATGTATCCTTATCCTGCTTTAGGAAATCCATCAACTTATCTATGTATTTTATGGATTTATCAATACCGGGGTTGCTTCCCTTCGCATATGCGCCTATATTTATAAGATCCTCGGCATTTTTATACGTTGCAAGTATGCTTCTCAGATCCCCCGCCATATCCTTTTGCTTTTTACTGACGATTACATCCATAAGCCTGCTTATGCTGGACAGTATATCTATGGCAGGATAATGGTTCCTTGATGCAAGATCCCTTGAAAGTATTATGTGACCGTCAAGTATTCCTCTTACGGCATCTGAAATAGGCTCATTGAAATCATCCCCGTCCACGAGTACTGTATAAAATGCGGTTATTGAACCTTTTTCAGACATTCCCGACCTCTCTAAAAGTTTTGGGAGTATTGAAAACACCGATGGAGTATATCCCTTAGTTGCCGGCGGCTCGCCTATCGCAAGGCCCACTTCTCTTTGTGCCATTGCAAACCGTGTTACAGAATCCATCATGAGCATTACTTTCTTTCCCCTGTCCCTGAAGTATTCAGCAACAGCAGTTGCGGTATAAGCTCCTTTAAGCCTTACCAGAGCCGGCTGATCCGATGTTGCGCATACTACAACACTCTTTTTCATTCCATCCTTTCCAAGATCCTTCTCAATAAAATCCTTAACTTCACGGCCTCTCTCTCCTATAAGACCTATAACATTTACATCTGCCCCGCTGTACCTCGATATCATTCCAAGAAGCGTGCTCTTTCCAACACCGCTACCCGAGAAAATACCAACTCTTTGACCCTCTCCGCATGTCAAAAATCCATCGATCGCTTTAACGCCTGTCGGCATTATTTTGCTTATTCTCGGCCTCTTAAGCGGATCCGGCGGCACATTATTTACGGGGTACAGTATATAATCGTCGATCTTTCCACCATTTAATGGATTGCCAAGGCCATCTAAGGCCTTTCCTAAAAGCTCATCGCCTACCCTTACTGTAAGCATTTTACCTGTTGGCTTTACTATGGAGCCGGGGCCTATTCCTTTAAGGTCGCCAAGAGGCATTAAAATTATATCATCTTCCTTAAAACCAACCACTTCGGATAAAACAGGATTCTCCATATTCCCGGAAAAAATCCAGCAGACTTCGCCAATAAAAGATTTTATTCCTTCAACCTCAATAGTAAGTCCTATAAGTTTGCTGACCTTTCCTACACTCTCTATGGTATTCGTCGATTCAATCAAGCTTTTCAAATACTTAAAACCAATTTGCTCCATAATTATCATCCTAAAAGAATATGTTTTATTCTATCCAGCTGTCTGTCTATCCGAGCATCGACCATGCCATTTTTTGTATTTATCATACATCCGCCACAGCCAACATCGTTATCCTTTACGATATTTACCGCTACATTCTCTCCCGCATATTTTGAAAGGTTCGCCCTCTCACAATCGAGAGCAGCATAATCCATGGGATTGACCCTTATTACTATTTGTCCCTTAGCAACCGTGTTCTCAATAGCACTCTTTACGATATTTATTACCGCCGTATCCTTTGTATCGACTTCATACCTGATTATCTTCTCCGCGATAGTTAAGGCCAAGCCCAATATCTCATTTTTTTGTTTCTTGATATTATCCGCAGCTTCCCTATGGGCATCCTTCAGTACATATTCGGCATTCTTTCTGATTTCCAGCGTCTTGTTGAATCCATCCTGCCATCCCTTTTCAAGCCCCTCTGTGTGTCCTTTTTCAAAAGCTGTATTATACGCGCTCTCCTTTATCTTCTGGGCCTTTGCATTTGCAAGCTCTATTATCTGCTTGCTTTTTACTTCGGCCTTATGTAATATTTCATCTGCCTGCTTGTTTATTTTTTCTAAATCTACTGTTTCAGCGCAATCTTCCGTTTTATTTTCAGTATCTTCTTTACTCTGCTTAAACTCTATTAGAGGTGTAGTAACTGTATAAACAAAATTGCTATTAACTTTATTATTTTTTATTATGTTATACGATAATTGCATCTTCTCCACCTCTTGCAATTATTATCTCACCTGTTTCGTCTAGCCTTCTTATTATGCTTACGATGTTCTGCTGCGCTTTCTCAACATCCATAAGCCTTACAGGACCTAAGTACTGTATATCCTCCTTTAACAGGGCACCTGCCCTCTTTGACATATTCCTGTAAATAGCATCCGAAACCTCTTCGGAACATCCTTTCAAAGCAAGAGCTAAATCTTTATTGTCCACTTCTCTTAAAACAATTTGTATCGAAGCATTATCAAGATTGATTATATCTTCAAATACAAACAAGTTGGATCTAACTTTTTCAGCCAATTCAGGTTCATCTTTCCCGAGATGTTCTATGATGCTTTTCTCCGTTCCACGGTCAACCTGATTCAGGATTTGCACTAAGGAATCCACACCGCCTATAGATGCCACATCAGGCCTTATGACATTTGATAATTTCTTTTCAAGTACTTTTTCAACCTCATGTACAACCACGGGTGATGTGCTTTTCATCGATGCGATCCTCTTTGCCACATCGTATTGCTTATCTTCAGGAAGCCCTGATAAAACCTGGCCGGCTTTTTCAGGCTGAATATGGCATAGTATCAAGGCTATCGTCTGGGGATGTTCATTGGATATCAGGCTTAAAAGCTGCTGGGCATCAGCCTTTCTTGCAACAGCAAAGGGCCTGTATTGATGGGTTATCTCGCTAACCTGATCTATGATCTCCATGGCCTTTTGTACGCCGAGAGCTTTGCTTAAAAGTGCTTTGGCATACTCGACTCCGCCTTCGATTATAAATTCCTTTGCCTTATTCAGGTTTACAAATTCCTCTAAAACCATATCCTTTAAATTCGGTCTAAGCTTTGCAGTATTTGTAATCTCATATGTTATCCTTTGTATATCCTTCTCAGGCAATCTTTTAATTATATTAGATGAGACATCAGGACCCAATGCGATAAACAGTACAGCAGCTTTCTGGACCCCGGTCAGTTTGTCAACCTTAACAGCCAATCAAATCACCTCTCATCTTCTGCAAGCCAGGATTTTACTATTTCTACAACTTGATCCGGTTTTTTATTTGCATATTTCTTAATTTCATCTGTAAGATCCGGTTTTTGTTCTTTTTCTTCTTCTAATATTGCAGGAGATTCAACAACCTCGTTCACAGCTACAGGTTTATTTTCTGTCATATCAACGACTTCCGGCTCTGCGGCCATAGCCTCATCTACTTCCCTCTTAGCACGTGATGCCCTTATTCTCGAAACGATAAACAGCAATAATAGCAACCCTAATACTGCAGCCAGAGGATATCCAATATATTCAGCATATTTTTTAATTCTATCATTGTTCTGCATCGCATTCAGATCATCCTGTACGGTCCTTTTGCCTGAAATATCAAACGGCATGCCCTCAACATTTATCAGATCGCTCCTGCCAGCATTATTTACATAACCGGTAGCAGCCATGACGATATTGGCAACGGATTGTTTTTGCTCATCCGACAGGGTACCATCTATTACAACAGAAGTTGACAGCCTCTTAACTTCTCCTGGAGCCTTAATCACCTTTTCCTCATCCTGCCCCACAGCATAGTTTGTTGTGGTATCCTCTTTAGTTGTAGGCGAATTATTTGCCGTACCCGTTTGTATATTATTCGTCGTCTGATTATCAATAGGGCTGCCCGAGTTGGCGCTTGAACTGTTAGGCGTTGTTTCCACCAGCTTATGCTGATCCTTTATTATCTGATCCTTGCCATAATGAATCGATGTCGTCTGCCTTGTATCAAAATCGAGATCGGCATTTACAGACACCTTCACCTTTTCCGAGCTGAAAACAGGATCGAGTATGGATTTTATATTACTCTCAAGTTGCTTTTCAAATGTTCTCTTTATATCCTGCCTGTTTCCTATGGATGGTGTCGAATTTTCATCGGCATTATATAAGTTCTCGCTGAGATAGTTAAAATTATTATCGACAACCGTTACATTCTCCTTGGGAAGATTTTGAACACTTCCGGAGATAAGTGCAACTATGGTTTTGACGCTTTCTGGTGAAAGCTTCTGCCCATCCTTTAATTTCAATGTTACAGATGCCCTTGCAGGTTCCTGTTCCGTTACAAATACACTTTGCTTTGGAAGCACGAGGTGCACTATAGCCTGGTCTACTTCGCTAAAAGCCTGAATTGTCCTCGCAAGCTCAGTTTCCAATGCCCTCTGGTATTGTATGTTTATTTCGGTATCCGTCATGCCGAATTTGTTCTGGTCGAAAAGTTCAAAACCCTTTCCGGAAGACGGAAGCGCTCCAGACGATATCACATCGAGCCTGACTTCCTGTACTTTCCCTGCAGGCACTAGAACGCTGCTGCCCTGCAATTTATAAGGAGTTTTTCCCTTTTTCAATTCGGTTACAACCTTTGCCATATCTTCCTGTGAAATATTTAAAAAAAGCGGTTCATACTTTGGTTTACTTAAAAAAGCTATAAAAAAGATTATTGAAATAATAACTCCACTGGATAAAACAATTATTCCTACCCTTCGCCCTTTGCTCAGTTTATTCCATCGTTCCTTAGTATTCTTTAACAGATCCCGAATTGTACCCATATCTTATATGAGCCTCTTTATATCTGCATTCTGCTTATTTCTTGATATGAATCCATAAGCTTGTTCCTGACCTGAACGACAAGCTCCATTTGTATTCTTGCTTCCTCGGCAGCGATAAGGGCCTGATGTATATCGGTAGATTGACCGGTTATTAATTTCTGTGTCTCATTGTCTGCATTAATCTGCAAATCATTTGCAGAATCTAACGCGTCCTTCAGATAATCCCCAAAAGGTACGGAAACATTATTTTTTGATTTATTATCCTGCTGTATATTAAAATCAAACGCGCTCTTTTCTATTCTCATCTTTAACACTACCTTCCTATTTCAAGAGCTTTCTGGTACATGCTTTTCTCAGCGTTTACAGCCGTAACATTCGCTTCATATGCTCTTGTGGATGATATCATATCCACCATTTCTTTCAGTACGTCTACATTTGGCATTTCAACATATCCATCGGGTCCAGCATCAGGATTTGAAGGATCATATACCCTGTTAAACGGCGTCCTGCTATCATCGGTTATTCCGACTGCTTTTATGCCGTTCCCATCAAATTGACTATTATCAGATGTTTTATTTATTTCTCTGTCTAAATCTTCCTGAAAGACTGCTATTTTCCGTATGTATGGCCCGCCATTTTCAGTACGGGTAGTTTTAGAATTGGCAATATTGCTTGCTATAGTATCCATTCTGAGCCTCTCTGCAGAAAGCCCGCTTTCGCTTATCCTCAAAGCCTTAAATACCTGCATGATTATTTACTCCCTTCCTCTATTGAATATCTTAAAATGCTATATTTTGTATTCAACTGGGTAATCATAGTATTATAAAGTATTTCATTCGCCGCCATGTTGGTCATTTCATAGTCGATGTCAACATTGTTCCCATCTTCTCTCATGCTTGTACTACTATCCTTTGCAACCTGCGGCTCCACCGAATCAATAGGCTCTCCATCCGCAAGCTTATCTTTTAATACGTCCTCGAATACCACGTCAGATCTCTTAAAGTTTTTTGTATTTATGTTAGAAATATTGTTAGCTATTACTTTTTGTCTTAACGCCGATGCATCCAGTGATTTTTTAATCAAACCATAAGTTAGATCTTCCATATCTCCACCTCACATTCTTTTGCTGTATACTATACGACAAGATAACTTCTAATTCCTGCATAAATGTTAAAATTTATATATTTATGTCATATAATATATTATCATATATTATAACATCGAATTTACTATTATTCCATAACTTGTAATAAAAAATTTGTCATTTTTAAAGATTTTTTTAATATTATTCAAATATAAAATAAAATCTATATAAAATATCGATTGGACTTCGATTCTCAATATGAGTTTATGTTATTTTGAACACTCATTCGCCAGATTCAAGTATATAAATTATTTGAATAATATTATTCAAATATAAAAAAAGTACCTTATCAAAGAATAATAAATAAATTTTTGCAAAAAAATAACGGTTATGCTTTACATAAACCGTTTTTAACCGATGTTCCCTTAGAATCAACGTGCTATCCTCGATGCCTCTTCCCATGTATCCTTAAGCTCCGAAACCATGCTTAATATTTCATCTATAGTGCCTTTATCCTTTTTAATATTAGCCTCCATAAGGCTTCTCTTCATATAATCATAAAGCGCATATAGATTCTTTGAAATTTCCATATCCATGTTGAGTGTAGCCATGAGTTCCGAGATGATATTTTCCGTTTTGCAAATATATTTATTTGTATTTTCTATATTTTTTTCATCTATTGAAATCTTTGCAAGCCTTAAAAATTTAATTGCCCCATCATAGAGCATTATAAGAAGCTTACCTTTTGATGCTGTAAGCACTTCATTTTGCTGATATAACGTATAAGCATTCGACGGATTGTTCTGCATAGGTTTTTCCCTCCTTTCCCTTATTCATGGATGCATTTTTTATATTTGAAGAATGTTAAACTGTATGCACCCTTTATTCATCGATATGAATTTTATTATTTTAAACGGCAACATTTGCCTCTACATCTTTTCATCTATGAATATGCCTATCATATCATGCATTTTGTTAAACAGCTCCACAACCGCATCTTTTGTATACGTTTTTATAGCTCTTCCATTTTTATCTACAGCCGTTACTCCATCTACGCCCAGTTCGAAGGTCACATCGATATCCATAGCTTTTAGAAGAGAATTGAACTTATCCATTTTATTTTTCATCCTCTTATTTTGGGATTGTCCGCCATTTTCCTTTTTCTGTTTTTTATCCTTTGAAACCCTCGTTTTGTCATATGTATGGACAATCTCCTCGGCCGTCTTCTGCCTCACATTATTGACGATTACAGGATCTATTTTATTTAGTACAACAGGCTGTGACATGCGAAATTACCTTCTCTCATCAACCAGTATCCCCGCCATTTCACAAAATTTGTCGATCATGTCGATTATTTTTTCCGGCGGAATCTCCCTTATTACCTCACCTGTTTCATTATTCAACACTTTAACTACTACAGAATTGGATATCCCGTAAATCTCAAATTTCAGGCGCGTACTGCCTTTTGAGAGCACTTCATTTGCTATATGGACTGCGAAATTCAAATCATTGCCGCTATTGTCCTTCTCTTTTTTATCCACGGTATTTTTACCTTCTGAAATTTTCTTGTAATCAACCTGATTCTCATGAACGGCTATATTTACACCCGTTATATTCAAGATAAACACCTCTTAAAAGTTTATAGTTTATTCTTGTTATTTTATCGGTATCTCGCGTATATACTTAAGATTTAATAAACAGATAATTTAAACATTCATTTGATGTTACCTTGAATTACTGTAAATTTGGGGCAAATAGATATGTTGTAGTCGCATTAAATCTGTAAATAGCTTTATAACCGAAATTTTTCAGATAAGCATTAATCTTATCAAATTCCTCGATACTATTCGCTTCTACATAAATTAAAGGATTACACTTTTTTATTATTTTTTCAGCTCCTTCTAAAACTTCCAATTCCATGCCCTCGACATCGACTTTTATTAGATCAATATTATCATTTTTTCTATATAAGAGATTGTCTAACGAATTGATTTCAATATTACCATCAGGTGTCTTCTTTACTTTGCTCATTCCCAAATTGTTATTGTCTAATATTATCATTTGTGCCCTGTCGTTTGCTTTGCCTACGCCTAAATTGAACAATTCTACTATATGTTGGATATTGTTTATTCTAACATTCCTCTTTAAAATATCAAATGCAATTTTTTGCGGCTCAAATGAATATACCTTTTTTGCATCACAAACTTTTGAAAAGTATACAGTATGATTTCCAATATTTGCCCCCACATCAATAAAGACTTTATTTTGTCCTATTCTTTTCCTTATATCCTCCAACATAGCTGTCTCATAAAAATTTCTTGTGATATAAATTATATTTTGAATCCAATCCTTCAAGTAGGGCAAATAAAATTTTATTTCTTTATCTTCATAAGTAAAATTATAAACCGATTTGCTATCATCGCCTGCATCAAATCCGTAATCATCTGCATCAAATAATTTTCTTATATTTGTCAACTGTTTATCTAAAGAATAATTGTCGATTATAAATCTTCTATATTCGTTAGAATCATATCTATTTGAAACAATCATCTCTACTGCTTCATCTATAGTATTCCATATATACTTTCCTTCGTAAATTTTCTTTGCGCCGACGAAATTATGGATAACAGGTTTGATACCCTTGCACATCCCCTGCATTACACTTATGTTCTGGGATTCAAGAATACTTGTACATAAAATATAGTCCTTATCATCGAGCCATGCATTTATATCATCCTGCCAGCCTTGATAAAAGACATTATTCTCGATGCCAAATTCTTTCGCCATCTGTTTGAAATAAAGTATATATCTTTCATCTTGAAACTTCCCGGCGATATATAATTTGTATCTTCTATCTTTATCATATACTGCCTTAAAAGTATGAAGCAAAAGCATAGGTCCCTTTTTATAGTTTATGTATCCAACATAAGCTATATTGAAACCCGGTTTTCTTTTATTGAATGTATATTTATCGATATCTATGCCATTTGGTATTACCAATGTCTTATCTCTATCCAAATTGAATTTTTCAGTAACATAATTTCTTATACCGTCTGAAACAAATATTATTTTATCGACATAATTCCAATTTACGTTCTGAGGATAAGTTGTAAATGCTTCATAGCTGTGCAGCCTGCAGATAATCTTTTTATCCCTTGCTATAGAGAGTTTACTTGCGTATATTACAAGTTCATCGCACCATTCAAACCAGCATATGTCAGCCCATCCCATGCCTTCATCGATTTGCTTTAGATTCGTTACGGTAATCTTTCTGGTTTCATATTCCCTTGACAGTTCATTTATTATATCCCATATGAAACTATCATCACCTTTTGAAAAGAAGACTATTTTCTTCTTCTCGGGTTTCAATAAATCCTTATGCCCTTTTTCTATATTTTGAATTTCGGCGGCTATTTCACTTTTTATATCATCAACCTTGCAATTGCTAAGGGCAATCCTGTAATGTTCCAGTGCGCCTTTAAAGTTACCGAGTTTATCATATGCATATGCGAGATTATAGTTCAAATCGAAATCATTTTTATGAGACTCAAGTCCGGACATTAAAATCTGTTCAGCCTGCTTAAAATTATTTCCCATAATGGCAATTACAGCTTTGAATGAACAGATTTCAGCATCGTCCTTAATGATCATCTCATATTCATTTATTAAAACCGAAGCATTATCGACATCGCCATTTTCTATGAAGCCCTTTATCCTGCTCTTGATCTTTTTTCCGTATTGATTTAATTCATATCCTGCCTTTTCCTTCTCATAATCTTCAACATCGGCTTTATATCCTGGAACAATCTTTCCCAGAAAGAGCTCCATGGGCTTTGCCATTTCCTTATATTGAGTTACTCCATCCTTTATTAGTTTAAGGCAGCCTACTAAATCATTTTTTTGCAGCCTGTTAAAAGCATCAAGTATGCTTCCAACAAATGATATTTCATTTTGCTCCAGCAAATCCCGTCTTCCGATCTTTATCATGTAAGCACATATGTTTATATACTTGTCGAGTATACTTAAGAGCTGCTGCCTGTCCAACTTAAGATATTCCTTAAGGTTCAGGCTACGGTTAAGAATAAATCCTGCCGCCCTTTTCAAATTTTTCAGTTCTATAATATCCCACTCATCACTTGCTTTATATTCGTTCAGCATCGGAAGTGTCGATTCGATGATCATATTTCCGGTTATATAATCTGCTTCGCCTATATCATATTTGTCGATAAAATGCAACATCCTGTGGGGATCCTGCTTTATTCCTCCTCCAGCCCTCACCCTGAACAAATCTATATAGTCATCGTCGATATCGGACTTTGCAAAAGCTATCGTACATTTTCTCTGCTCTTCTTCCGGACATTTAAATAAGCCCTGCTCTAAATAATATTTGAAGGCATCCCTAATTTTATTTTGGCTGCCTTTTCGGATTCTGTTTCCATAAAGGCTTACGAGATAATCATACCTTTGCAGTTGCAGACAGCTCTCGACTATCTCGCGAAGATTTATCTTCAACGCTTCATCATCAAAGCTGCCTGCCATATTCACGCATTCTCTATAATTTTTCATAAGAAAATATGACATCATGCATGTGTTGAATATATCATTTTTTGACCCCAAGCTGTAAAACAGATATCTGTCATCATTCGATATACTATGGCTTGAAAATTCATCTAAAAGATTTAAATATTGCCTGGAAACTTTGATGCATTCATCATAATTTTCTTTTATGAATAGCGCTTTTGCCTTAAAATATATGCAATCTATAAAATCAGGCTGCAATTCCAATACATAATCGCAGATTTCGATTGCCCTGCCATGCAGGGAATTGTTAAAATATACAAGCGCCGCATTGCTGTAATACATAAGATTTATATCTTTTTTATCGGCATTCTCAAGAAGCTTTAAATATATCTCCACCTGCTCGAGAGCTTCCTTATTGTCGCCGTGCATCGAATAGCTTACACTTAGCTGAAACCTGTAGTATATATTCTGCGGATTACCTTTAAGCTCCCTTTTCAACAGTGAAGATGTCCTTTTGAATTTTTTATCTTTTATATCCGGTGTCATTATATATCCATAATGCAGCAGCGTAACATCAAGATTTTTTAGCGGTAATTTTGAGACAGGCTGATTATGCACACTGCCTGCATAATAAAATGAGCCGTCATTCTTGAATATAGCTTTTCTTACAAGCATTGAAAAAATTTTATGTTCTTTATCCGAGAAATTTTTCTCCTTGAATGTATATGTACTGTACTGATTATATCCGTCACCATTAAAAAGCTCAATTAACTTTTTAATTGAGTCTTTCTCCAGTTCCTCATCCGCATCAAGTATTAATATGTACTCACCGTTTGCCAGAGATATGCTGTAGTTCCTCGCCTCGGAGAAACTGTTCTGCCATGGGTGGATATATATTTTATCCGTATATTTTTTCGCTATCTCAATAGTTTTATCCTTCGAACCCGTATCCACAAAAATAAGCTCGGCTGTTTTACTATCCAGCAAGGGTTTTATACTGGACAAGCACCCTCCAAGGTATTTCTGTTCGTCTTTTGCGATCATGCATATACTGAGTCTATAAGGATACTTTTTATTTTCGAGCCTTATCCTCTGTATATAATATTCAACAGCTCTTGCCATAAGAGGATATTTAACCGATGCAGCTTTCAATAAACTTATGCCCTCTTCGGTTTTACCATTGTTAAGCATGCTTATGGACTTATCGACATCTATCAGAAACAAAGTCTCGTTATCGGGGGGCAAAACCTTACCTTTTCGTGCCGCATTGTTCAATAAATAAAAGCCATAATTGGTATAGTCGATAAACATCTGCACAAGCTTTTGCTTCTTTTCGATATCATAAGATTTATCTGACATAAACCCTATATATATCTTTATGATATTTATATAATCTGCAATATGTATATTGTTTTTTCTGTTTATTTCCTTCTTTAAGTCTATGGAAATCATATAATTATATATATATAAATAGAAATTATTTTCATATTCAAGCAGGTACTTAAAACAATCCGCCAGTAGTTCGGCACCCATCGCCTGTATTATTTCCGTTGCAATTTCACCACTTCTTAATATATCCATTAAAAAATAGCCGAAGTACGTTTCATCATCTTCCAATTCAGCACTGTTCAATATATCGATAATCTTATCTTTGTATCCTTCCAATCTTTCTCTGTACAACTTTTTTACAGTCAGATATTTACTGTAATTTGCAAAATTGATATTTTTAAATTTGTTCTCAAGGATTGTATCCGTATTGCAGTCCGCTGTACTTTTATATTTTTCAAGGTTTTCAAAAAATTTTAGTTTGAATTTCCTGCTCTTATTTGAGACAAAATTTTGGTACCACAAAAAAAGCTCATCATATTTTCCACTGTCAGCTATACTGGATAGATTATATCCGATGGAATCTATATCAGGATTTATAAGAGAGGTATCTTCAATTACCGCCTTTAATTTTACTGTATCTTCTGAAGTTTTACTGGACACGATTGTCTTTTCATCCATATAATATTCTGTCTTTTTACTGTTTATATATCTTTTTATAGTGCATAAAATGCTGCATCCGACATTTTTAAGAATACCTTTTATTTCATTGGAAACATCTATGGTTAATTCCATCCCTTTTTCGATAATCATTGCCATATCGCTGTCGCACAATGAAAGGCAGAAATTATTAAAATCTTTATCTTTCCCCGAATAGCCGATGATATCATGCTTATATTCCGTATCGATGCCGGCATCTTTATCGCTGCATATAAAAATATCGGACTTACCATCCTCGATAAGCGGTTTTATGTCCTGCAGACAATTATTTATTTTATCCGCGTCTTTTCTTACAAATATACTTAAACCTTTCATAGCATACTCCTTTTTAAATCATCCTGAAATTATAAAAAAGGGAGGCCAAGCCTCCCTAAAACTGGAACAATGATTATCTTAAAAGACTCAGTACCTGCTGTGGCTGTTGATTTGCCTGGGCAAGCATTGCCTGAGCGGCCTGTGCCAGTATGTTGTTCTTTGAATATGTAACCATCTCGTTTGCCATGTCTACGTCTCTTATCCTTGATTCTGCAGCTGTAAGGTTTTCTGATGAAGTACCAAGGTTTGCTATTGTATGCTCCAACCTGTTCTGATATGCGCCGAGCTTTGCTCTTTCGCTTGACACTGTATCGATTGCCGCACTTATAACTGAAACCGCATTTCCGGCAACAGTTGCATTGCCTACTGAGAGTGCATATTCAGTTCCGGCCGTAACATCTGTCAATGCATCGGTTGTGGCTGATGCAAAATTTGCGCCTGAAGCTGCTGATATACCTAAAGCAACAGATCTCATATCTCCAAAGTCTGCTTTAAATGTCTGTCCTTCATTAGCGCCTATCTGGAATACAAATGTCTTTGTATCTCCGGATGTAACTGCGCTGCCGCCGTTTATCAGGTTTTGCGTATTGAACTGTGTGGTATTTCCAATCCTTGTAATCTCGGATGTAAGCTGATTTATTTCCTTCTGTATCTGTCCCCTGTCGGCTGGAGTATTAGTATCGTTGCCGGCCTGTACAGCTAATTCCCTCATCCTTTGAAGTATGGATTGTGTTTCATTTAATGCACCTTCGGCAGTCTGGATAAGTGAAATACCATCTTGAGCATTTCTTGAAGCTGTGTCAAGTCCATTTATCTGCGCTCTCATCTTTTCTGAAATCGAAAGTCCTGCAGCATCGTCGCCAGCCCTGTTGATCCTTAAACCTGAGCTCAACTTCTCCATTGACTTTCCTGCTGCATTAACATTAACAAGCATGTTCCTGTGAGCATTCAGTGCATTTAAATTATGGTTGATAATCATAATATTTTCCTCCCTGTGAATAATATACGGGTCTTTATGCCCGATTTTTGGATTTTACCTAACGCGTTAGTTTAATTTCTAGTACACTATTAATATCGCTCTGTTTTTACAATACTTTATACCCTTCTGCTTAAAAATATCGATTTTGAAAGTATTTTGTTATAGGAACTGCTTATCCTGTAACTATTTGAAATATTATCTATCTTTTCTTTTACCTGTTCCCTTTTTAAAGAGAGCTTCTCGCTCAATTTCTTCTCAAGCTCTAAAAGCTTCATCTGGATGCAGATATCCTTGAATAATTTCCTATCAAACCTGCTCTCGCTTATTCTGTTTATCAATTCCTGTCTTTTGGCCAAAAGCATATTGATTTTTTCAAAATCATCGCTGTCCGCCGCCTCTATCAATTCACCGGTGATATGCTGAAAATTTATAAGCTCAGATCTTATATCCATTCATGCCACCCGCCTATGCAAGCTGTTGATAGAGCCAATTCGACTGGGCATTTAAATTTTCCATGGCAACCTCAAGAGCTGAAAACTGCTTGTAATATTTTTCCTTATCATCACTCATTCTGTCCGTAAGCTGTTTTATATACTGGTTTTGCCTGTATATCTGGTCGGGGAGGGTATTGCCTATACCGCCTATGCCAGTTTCGCTGTAATCGTTTTGCTTGTTTGCTATAGATGAAAGTATGCCGTCATTTAAGTACGTCCCTGTTCTTCCTACATACTCGACAAATATATCGTCAATCCTCTGGAATATACCTTCATTATTATATTTTCCCTTGGGATCGGTGCTGTCGCTTTCCCTTGTAAATAAATCTGTAATTTCCGAACGGTTGTTTCTTATAACACTTTTGAGTATGTCTTCTCCCCCCTGGGTAAATTCTATCCTTCCGCCTTTTTTATGATCATCTGTCGTGTCAAGGCCTATATTTCTCCCAAATGGAAGAGACATATCGTTTATTTTGTCAAAAAAAGCATTCCTTAATTTATCCATCATTTCGATAAGAAGCGAATCGTTCTGCAGAATTCCCGATTTTGCTTGTTCATTCCATTTATCTATTTGGTCCTGAGTCATCTGCTCTTTCTGGGCATCCGTAAGTGGCTGGTATTGCTTATTTAAAGGTTCATCAAAGCTGACTTCCCCCTGTACCTTGTCGACTAAATCATTGTAGCTGTCTATAAATCCCTTGATAAGATTGAACGTAGTATCGACGTCTGATGCGACGTTTACCGTAGCCGTCGAGTTTTCCTTCCCTGCAAGGGTAAATGTTATACCGTTAATTGTTGTATCATTGGTCTCCGTACTTAAACTCTTGGATTCGCCAAACGGCGACGTTATAGTAAAGTTTGCATTTGTACCGCCTGCATCCGTTGAGTCTGCTCCTGCTGTCAGCGTCAATTTATCGGATAAATCTGTCCCGATTACCTGTATCTTATGGGATGAACCGGTATCGTTTCTCTGCAACATAATCTTTTGCGATATCTCATCAAAGTATCCCGAAACCTTTCCTTCTGTCTGGCTGTTTATTTTATACAGAAAGTTCCCGACCGTTTCATCTGAATCCGTAAATGTAATATCATACGAGTCCGTATCATCGACTTTTAAAGTAAGCTTGTCCGAAACTGTAATTCCAAGATCCGACAACTTTGTAGACGCATCTATTCCTTCCATCTTATTCCCTGTAATCATGGCTTTTTTAGCGGTATTGATAACATTTACGGTATAATTGCCTTCAACGGCATTCGATGAAGCAACAGCCATAACTATGGATTCATCGGCTGACACCGCCTTGTATACGTTATAATTGCTTCCGTTTGTAACCGCTGAACTCATTTTGGCCAAGTTAAAATATGAATCCTGCAGCTTTTTAATTTCGGCTATTATATCCTGGTATGCCTCCTGTTTCCATTGCAGCTTTTGAAGTTTGGAATCTTCTGTATTTATCCTTACCTGGTCTGAAGTAAGCATCTTCTCCACAATGGAATCGACATCAAGGCCCGTATTAAGGCCCAGAATCCTCAGCATATCCCCTCCGCCTGCACCTGTCATGCCTGATGGAGTGGAACTCTGCCCGACTTGCGATATAGTGCTCATTTGTCTATCTCCTTTCTATTCCAATTTTCTATTTTAAAAAATCCAGTATGCTTGGCTGGAGTACCTTGGCACCTGTTTGCAGCGATGCCACATATACATTTTCCGCTACATTGAATTCCATCACTTTCTGTGCTATATCCACATCCTGTGTCTTCGAAAGAAGTTCAGTCATGTTCAGATTTTCATCATCATTTTTGGAAACCATAGCATCAAGCCTGTTTGACATGGCGCCAGCCTTTGCACGAAGATCTAAAATGTTATCCTGCTCATCCTCTAACGTATCCATATTAGCTGAAGGCGAATTCCCTGCGTTCAAGTTGCCGATTATTTCATCCAGCGTCGCAAATATATCCTGAAATTTATCTCCCGTAGTTGCTATATCCATCTTTACACCCTGCGAAAATTCCTTCACCAACCCAACTGTAGAGCCGTTATAACTTACGACTCCGGAATTTTCTACAAAAGGCGCGCTTGTAGTTTTATCACCGCCAAATATATATTTGCCGTTGAAATTAGTATTTCCAACCTGGACTAATTGTTCCTTGAGCTGTGAAACCTCCTCAGCCATGGATTTTCTCTGCGGAGCGTCATATGTATCGTTGCTCGCCTGGACGACGAGGTCATGGACCCTTTTTAACACATCGCCAACCTGCCCCAGCGTTAAATCGGTTGTCTTCAACCAGTCCTGTCCCTCGCTCATGTTTTCCTTATATCTTCCGTACATGGAAATTGTCGTATTTATCTCCATGACCCTTGCCGCTTTGAAAGGATCATCCGAAGGCTTCCTGACCAGGATTCCGGTTGAAAGCTGTCCCTCAAGCCTTTGCATATTCTCTAAATTGTTTGACAGGTCGGACAAATACCCCTGTACCAAAATCTTGTTTGTTATTCTCATTTCTTTCACCGCCTATTTGATAAGACCGTTTATAACGACATCGAGAAGCCCGTCTATCACACTTACCATCTTTGCATTTGCTTCATATGCCCTTTGAAACTGTATCATATTCGTTATCTCTTCATCTATCGAAACACCAGATACCGACTGCTGCTTTGTCTTTAGCTGGGACAACAGGACATTCTGATTGGTGACCATCCTTTGGGCCTCCTGACTTGAAACTCCAAGCTCCGCAATGGTGCTCTTGAAATAATTGTCGATTGTAATCCCGTTTGGAGTCCCGCCTATTTTTAGATTATCGGGGGTCACATTTGCATCCGATTTGTTGATAAAATCCTCTCTGCTTTTTATATTCAAAATATCAAGCCCCGCAGACTGAAGCTGTCCCATAAGCAGGGCACGCTCTCCGTTTCCTTCGCTGAAATTAGGGTCGCCATTTAAATAGTTCCCGGCATTTATCTTTTTAGGGTCATCTATGATTTCCTGATTTACACTTATAACTTTTGCAGGTTCATCGGCCGTTTCGGCTTCTTTATCGAAAAAATTCACCGTGTCCGTATCATCGGGATCGACGGAGCCGGAATGTATCGTATTGACTGAAATGGCCAGCACTTTTGCAAGATTGTTGAGCTGATCCTTATATTTCATAACCTCGCTGCTTATTGTTTCATTCCCGTTCAAGCTCCCGCTTTCAAATATCGCCGCCTTTATATTATCCGTACCGCCATCGTTGTTATAAAATATTATATGGGTCTTTAAAGATGTTACATTATTGCCTGCATCGATATTGGCAATGGATTTTGCAGTCGCCTCATCGATATCTATTGTTTTTTCATTATTGACATTGCCATCTACGTAAACCGTTACCTGCCAGTTTCCGGATACGTTTTTTACATCTTTTATAAAAGAAAGGCCATTTGTTACATCTGTTCCTGAAAGAACATTCACCGTGCTTCCATCGCTTGTTTTTGCATTTATGGATATGCTCTCCAAATTACCCTTATCTACCTCAAATCCGAACCTCTCCGAAAGCTGATCCAACAATAAATCGCGTCTGTCTAAAAGATCATTGGGGTTTTCACCCCCTATTTTAACGGCCTTGATCTGCTTGTTTAAGTCGCTTATCTGTTTCAATATGTTATTGACTTCAGACACCTGCTGATTTGTCATGTCCGCAGCATTTGTTTCTATATTCGTAAGCTGATCATAGTTATGGTTTATTGCTGTTGCAAGGGATTCAGCATTTTGTACAACCAATGTCCTGGCAGTTGAATTGGGTTCCGGATTCGTGGAAAGCTGCTGCCATGAGCTCCAGAATTTATCCAAGACCGAAGACAAGCCGGTATCCGAAGGTTCATTGAATACTGCCTCCACCTCCGACAGAGACTGCTGCCTTGCGTCATATTTCCCAAGGGTGCTGGTTTCTTTTCTTATCTGAGTATCAATAAATTGGTCCCTTGCCCTGTCTATGCTTGAAACTATCGAGCCTGTCCCAAGCTGTCCGGGGCCGCAGTAACTGTTCAGAGAAGGTATCCCAAAAGGAGTGGTTGTCCTTATATTTGCCCTTTGTACAGAATAGCCATCAGTATCCGCATTCGCCACATTATGGGCTATTACCTGCAATCCCGTCTGATGAGTCCGTATACCGTTTTTTGCAATATTAAATATACTGAATAATCCGCTCATAAAATCCCTCCTATGCTTTTTTTGTAAATATACTGCCGGTTTCTCCACTATCGATTTTTCCGCTATTTTTATATGTTAACGCGGCAGGATTTAGATTCAGCGCTGATTTTACAAATCTTATATAACTCAAAGACTGTTCTGTCAGGGCCATGTTCGTTTCATTCTCTTCCTCAACAGTGTTAACAAGTTTTATAAACCTGTCGGCATCACTTTTCTTTAAGATGCCCGCCCTTACAAAATCACTCAACTTTTTTCCGCTAAACATTTCCTGCCTCATATTATCCACATCTTTTATTTTGCCTGCAAGATACATTTTTTTCTCGATTCTATCTTCAAGTTTACTTGCTTCATCCTTGATCAATATCTCCCTTTCATCGGAAATCACATCAAGCATTTCCAAAAGATATCCGGTATATAACCCTATAATCCGTACAATATCCAACCTATCTCACATCCTTAGCTATATTTCCTTTCCTTTTATAGCGTTTACTATTTTCTTGGCGATATCCTCCGACGACACATCATACTTTCCGCTTTCGATCTTTTGTTTCAGATCTTCTATTTTCTGGACCCTTATGTCGGATATATTCTTTACAATGGAAACATACTTTGCGATCTCTTTTCCTTCTTTTGAAATTTCGATTGTATCACCCTTTTTACTTATCGTGCCTCTTTCATGCACCGGTTTTAACTTGTTTTCAGCATATATCTCCACAGCCCTTATTCCGTTGTCCCTTGTAACCTTCATTTTAACACCGTCCTAAAATATTTATATTATATTCTCGGCAATTTCCATATAAACTTTACAGGGAAAAATATCCTATTTCTTTCCTTAAAACACACGATATCCTATTTGAAATTATCCTTTATCTCCAGCCATCGATCCGAGATCATATTTGAAATCCTTTTTTTTACAGACGGATCCTTGCTGTATCTGGATATCGCAATATTAAACCATTTAACAGTCTCATTCCGATTCCTAAGCCTGAAATTAAGTTCCCCCAGCAAGTAAACTAAAATTTCAGGGCTTATATCCTCGTCATCGTCGATACCTCCAACTTCATATGCCTTTTCAAGTAAGTCCACTGCGGATTTCATAAATCTTCTCTCATCATCTTTTTTATTCTGCATGCGGTATATCCACGATAACCTCAGGCATATTACGGCCATCTTTCCGGGATTCAAATTTACGATCTGTCCGCTCAATATTGCGATTTCAAAAGCATCTACAGCCTGATCAAATGTCCTTATTCCACATAAATCCTGCTTTTTCCAACGGCTGGAAAAAATTTTTAAAAAACTGCTTTTATCATTTACTCTTAGTTCATGCTTAAAATGATCGGAAAAAGCGAAACCGCATTTGGGGCAAACATTTATCTCATAAAAATATGGATTGAGTCCCTTATAATATGTACACATATCCGTATCGGTCTTCAAAGGGATTAACTTGCTCGATTTTATCTTTGTAGAGCTGAAGACATTCTCGCAAACAGGGCATGTGAACTTTTTCATATAATATATATCATCCATTTTATCACCCTGCCTTATTTGTCCTTAAGCCCTTTTACCCTTTCTGCATTGCTCACTATATTTGTAATCCTCACGCCAAAGTTTTCATTTACAACGACTACTTCACCCTGAGCCACCATCTTGCCGTTTACAAGTATATCGACGGGTTCCTCCACCAATTTATCGAGCTTGATTAAAGAGCCGTTATTAAGGTCCAGTATCTCCTTGATAGTTTTGGTCGTCCTCCCGAGTATAGCTGAAATTTCTATGGGGACATCCAGTATAAGATCGATATTCCTTTCATTGCCTTTTGGACTGCAATCATGCAAAGGCATAAACTGTGCTTTATCGACAAGTACTTCATCCTTTTGTGGATCCTCTTTTTCATCCGTTTTTTCCTTTATACCATCATTGGCAGGAGCCGGATCTTCCGCCGCTGCTTCATTTTCATTTTGAGAGCCCCTATAGTTTTGATTCATGGCATCTATTATACTTTGCGCCGTTTCAATGGGGAAGAGCTGCATTATCTCGCTATCGACCAATGAACCCACCTTTAGCTTGAATGCTACATGGACTACTTTTTCTCCCTCTTCTATAACATTGCTCAATCTTTGTGCCTTATTATCCCAGAGGAATGCATTCGGAGGTGAAATATTCACTTCGCGCTTAAACATCGATGCCATAGAAGTTGCGGCAGTTCCTATCATCTGGTTCATAGCCTCGGATACGGCGCTCATTTCGATTTCCGAAAGCTCCATAACCTTTCTATCGCCCTTTTGCCCCATCATAAGGTCAGCTATGATACCTGCATCCGGCACCTTGAGCACAAGAAGGTTTGCACCCCCCAGACCCTTAATGAACCTGACTTCTATTGAAATATTGGGAACTTCAAATGTCTTTTTGAGTTCATCAAGTGTCGTAACTTTTACCTTTGGAGTAGTTATGCTTACCTTCTGGTTTATAAGTTTTGAAAGGGCTGTGGCAGCAGAGCCCATACAGATATTCCCTATTTCACCCAAAAGATCCTTATCCTCATCATCGAGATCGTCCGAAACTTTTAAAGCCTCGTCATTGCTGCTTAGCAGAGCATCTATTTCCTTCTGCGATAATATATCGTTATTCATACCCTTCCACATCCTTTTCTATTATTTGTGCTATCTGTACTGCTCTCTTTTTGTTGTAAGTACCCGGAATTACCTTATAGCATAAATTGTTTTCAATATATAAATCAATTGGTGCTTTTACAGAATTATCAAAAGTTATCACATCACCCGCCTGCAGGTCCAGAAAGTTTTTTATAAATATCTGAGTCTTTCCTAAAATCGCCGTGAGCTTTAGAGGCACGTCTTCTATCCTTTTTTTCATGATATTTCTGTCTTCGTTTTTATTTAACGTCTCCGTACCTGTCCAGTATTTTATAACTATCTTATCGAGAACTTTTTCAATTGCTATATAGGGTATGCAAAGATTTATGTATGTCTGGATGCCATTCATCTTTACGCTCAGAGTAATAATTGCAACAGGTTCATTTGGAGCCATCGTCTGGTTCAACGCCGGATTTGTCTCTATATCCTGTATTTCAGGCTGCACATCCATAATGTCTTCCCATGCCAGTTTAAGGTTTTCAACCAGTTTTTCGCATATGGTCCTCATGACTGTTTTTTCGATCTCCGTAAAATCCCTTACTTTGTATGTCATCTGCCCCGACCCGCCGAATAATACATCCAGTATCTGAAATACAAACTGCGGGCTTGTCTCGAGAAGCAGCGAGCCGGAAAGCGGAGGCATCTTGTATATTGTCAGTATCGTCGGATTGCTTATGGACCGGATGAATTCTTCATATGTTACCTGATCGACAATTGCCACATTCACCTGTACGTTCGTCCTTACCTGGGCTGTCAAAAATCCCGAAATAATCCTCGCATAATTTTCATGTACCATCTCAAGTGTTGTTATATGATCCTTGGAAAATTTTTTTGGAGATTTAAAATCATATTTTTTTACCTGATGTTTATTCTTAGTCTCAGGAACGGCTTCGGGAACTATCTGGCCTGATGACAGCGCTGAAAGAAGTTCATCTATTTCATTCTGGGATAATATTTCGCTCATATTCATACCTCTTCTTATATTTATAGTTATTTATTTGCATTTACAAATTCATCCGGATCGATTAATGTAACCAAATAGTCTTTTATATTTATTGTCCCTTTTATGTACTTTTTTTCATCACTGTCTTTAACAGATATATCCTTTATTTCATCCTCACTTATATCCACTACGTCTGCAACTCCATCAACCGTTACGCCTATTGTCTCGTCTTCTGTTTCAACTATCAGTATATTTTCAGGTTTTGGGGCGGCTTCATTCACTCCAAGTATAAAATACGGATCGTATACCGTTATTATATTCCCCCTGAGATTGATAAGGCCTTTGATATAAGAAGGAGCACACGGAACGCAGGTAATATCTGTCATTTTATTTATAATCTGAACATGTGAAGTATCTATCGCATATTTTTCATTGCCAACATAGAAAACTACAATCTGCATTTGATTTACCTCCCGTTTGCAGGTTAACCAAGTACTTTCTTTAAAGCCTCAATAACCCTGTCCGGCTGAAACGGCTTTACAATAAAGTCCTTTGCTCCTGATTTAATGGCTTCCATAACCATAGACTGCTGTCCTAAGGCACTGCACATTATTATCTTGGCGTTAGGATCTATTTTTATTATCTCTTTTACGGCTGCGATACCATCCATATCAGGCATTGTTATATCCATTGTCACAAGATCCGGTCTTTCATTTTTATAAAGTTCGATCGCCTTGGCGCCGTTGCTTGCCTCGCCGGCAATTTCATATCCGTTATTCACCAGTATATCTTTTATCATCATCCTCATGAATGCTGCATCATCTACTATTAATATTTTCCCCGACATAATTGCACCTCCAAAATATTATTTACATCAATCCTAATTTGCTGATTATTTTTTCAAGAGAACCAGGCTTCGGTATATAGAAGAAATACCCCTTTATATCCCTGTCGCCTTCGCTAAACTTCGCTTCAATAGACATTATATAATCTCCAAACTGCTCCGACTCCATGAAAACGCTGGTCATTAACGGAAAAAGCATATCATTGGAAATAGCCGGGACAGACGAAACCATTGCAAGTTTTGTAAACTTTACAATAGAATTTAAATATGCACCGGATAGAATATTGCCTATTTCCTCCAGAGCCGACATTTCAAATTCGTCCAGGTCTCCTGTTTCTTTTCTGCCTGTCAGCATTTCGACCAGCCTGTATGAGCTCTCCATCGTTAGAAGAAATAATATATTCCCAGGAGCATCCCCGAATACTCTGAGTACTACTGCAATTACCCTATCTTCCTTACCGCCTAATCTCGATACGATATCGTCGACTGGCAGTATATCGATCTGCGGAACATTCATATTTATTCTTCTTTGTATCATTTGAGATAGCGCTGTCGCGGCGTTTCCCGCTCCAATATTCCCTATTTCCTTCAGCGCATCCATCTGTAATTCCGTTAATTTTCTGTAATCCATTTTCTTACCTTTCCGTTATTATGGATACTACATCCAGTATCAGCATAACCCGTCCATCTCCGGTAATCGTCGCACCGGAATACTGTTTTAAATCCTTGAGGCTTTTTCCAAGCGGCTTTATAGCTATTTCGCGCTGTCCGATAATCGAATCCACCATAAGAGCAGCTTTTTTATCGCCTATTTTAACTATTACGATAAATCCATTCTTCTCTTTTTCATCCCTGAGCTTTAAACTTGAAGACAATCTTATAAGCCTTACGAGTTCATCTCTATATATGATGATTTCCTTCCCGTTTGCATATTTTATATCGCTCTCGCTTACAGGTTGAATCTTTTCTATAAATCCAAAAGATATTGCGAAAATCTCGCCTGCAACTTTTACGAACAATGCCTGAATTATGGATAGGGTAAGCGGGAGATATACGATAAAGGATGTCCCTTTGCCCATCTCACTTTTTACATCGACAGAACCTCCTATCGATGTGACTTTCGTCCTTACGACATCCATGCCTACGCCTCTTCCGGAAATGTCTGTGACCTTATCGCTTGTACTGAATCCTTCCAGGAAAATAAGATTCCTGATGTCATTATCATTCATGCCATTGATATCTATACCCTTTGCGACGGCCTTTTTCTTTATTTTCTCTACGTCCAATCCGTGTCCGTCATCTTCAACTTTTATTACAGCCTTATTCCCTTCCTGGTATGCTGTTACCGTCACATTTCCAACAGGATTCTTGCCCGCCTTGATTCTTTCCTCCCTGCTTTCGATGCCGTGGTCAACAGCATTCCTGAGCAGATGGACTATGGACTCTCCAAGTTCATCGACTACCGTCCTGTCAAGCTCAGTCTCCTGACCCTTTATTACAAAGTTTATCTCTTTCCCAAGCTCTGTCGACAGATCCCTTACCATCCTAGGAAGCCTTCCAAATACTATCTCAAGAGGTATCATCCTCACCTTCATGACGATATCCTGCAGATCACCGGTAATCCTTGCAAACTGTTCCAGAGTTTCGTTGAGTTCGGCAATATTATTGGAACGCCCTATCTGTTCAAGTCTTGTCCTGTAAATAACAAGTTCTCCAACAAGATTCATAAGCTTATCCAATTTCCCAAGATCTACCCTTACGGACTGCCCTATCTTTTTTTTCGTTTTATTCTGGACATTTTTATTTTTTTTACCGGCATCTGAAACAACCTGCTTTGTGGACGTTTCATTCATAACACCAGCCGATATTTTTTTATCATCGATTTCATTCACTGTAAAACTGTCTATTTCAGATATGCCATCGATGACTTTTTTGACAAAATCCTGTTTCTTCTGGCTTACAAATACCAGCATTATTCTGTCTTTAAACTCTTCTTTTTCTATACTTTCAGCCGGAGGGTCCGATTTTACGATTTCACCACACTTTTGAAGACTGTCAAATATGAGAAATGCCCGGGCTGCCTTTAGCTTGCAGTCCTTCCTCAATGTTATGTTTATCTCATAAGCATTGTACAGCTTATCTTCAGCCTCTTTTATTACGTCAATATCATATTTGTTATATTTTATTGCATCGGCATCGTGGACAACTTTTTCGTCCGCCTTTGCTCCATCTTGACCCTTTAATTTTGCGATAATCTGCGATGTATCAAAATCATCTCCTCCGCCTTCGGATACGCTTTTTAACATCTTTTCAAGAGTATCCACACACTGGAAGAGCACTGTTACGATATCCGTAGATGCCTTCAGATTCTTGTTCCTAATCTTGTCCAAAACATTTTCCATCGAATGAGTAAGCTCGGCCATTTTATTGAACCCCATGGTTGCCGCCATACCCTTTATTGTATGGGCATATCTGAAAATGCCGCTTATGAGCTCTGTGTTCTCAGGATCTTTCTCAAGTTCAAGCATTGATTGGTTCAGATTATCAATATTTTCTTCCGTTTCCTCAAGAAATAATGATAAATATTGCGATGTATCCATATCAAAATCACCTCCATTAAGTTTTTTTACGGTAGATAAACGCAGATGCCTTTTCAAATCCAAAATCCCTGAAATTTATTATGCTTTCAGTTGCACCTACAAATAAAATACCTCCTGGCTTTAGAGCTTCATAAAGCTTTCCGTATATTTTGTCTTTGACCTCCTGAGTAAAATATATAACTACATTCCTGCAGACTATAAGATCATAGTCCCTTCCATACGGATCAAGGATCAAATCGTGTTTTTTAAATTGCACTCTGCCCTTTATGCAAGGGTTTATCAGATATTTGTCTCCCCTCAATGTGAAATATCTTTTCAATACAGGCTCATCGACATTTTTGATATCGTTTTTGCTGTACTCGCCCTTTTTGGCCGCTTCAAGTATCGTCGAATCTATATCCGTCCCGAGTATGCTGTGAAATATATTCGGGGTAAGTTTATCCAGCATTATGGCAATTGAATATGGTTCGGCTCCGTTTGAGCAGGCCGCGCTCCAGATATTAAGGCTTCTGGGTTTATAGATCAAGTACTCCTTTATTTTATCTTCAAGATCCATATACAAATCTTTATTCCTGAAAAACTCCGATACATTTATAGTTATAAAATCAGCAAGTTTTCTGCGAAGCTTTTCACTGTTTTCAAGCATATCTATGTATTCCTCTGCAGATGATGCATTGCACCTTTGCATTATATTTCTAAGCCTTCTGTTCATCTGATTGGACTTATATGCAGATATATCTATTTTAAATTCCCTGTATATCCACCTTTCAAGGGGTTTTAATTCTGCATCCAAATAAATCACCCTTATATTATTCTATTATTTTAATAACTTCGCCTATAATCTTGTCAACAGGCGCCACTATATGCACGACACCCTTCTCAATAGCGCTTCTTGGCATTCCATATATGGTGCATGTACTTTTATCCTCTGCCATGCAGATGCCGCCTTCCTTATTTATAGCTTCCAATCCTGCCGTACCATCCGTGCCCATTCCGGTCAGTACAATCCCTATCAATCCATCCTTGTAATTTTCGGCAGCCGATATAAAAAGCTTATCGGCGCAAGGCCTTACGCCATGTAAGGGAGGCTCCTTGTTCAGATATAAGCGGTTGTTTAAAACTTCCATATGGAAACCGCCGGGGGCGACATATGCATGTCCATCTTTTATTTCATCGCCATCTTCAGCTTCCTTGACATTCAAGCAGCATATATCATTGAGCCTTTCTGCAAATTCCCGTGTAAACCTTCCGGGCATATGCTGAACTATCAGTACCGGAAGTTTAAAGCCCTCGGGGATATCTCCCATGATTTTGGCGATGGCCTTGGGTCCCCCTGTTGAAGCAGCAACGCATATCGCCTTTATATTATTTTTATGAAAATTTCTTGGTATTTTTTGATCTATATTGTTCTTTACTATTATTGACCTTCCTTTCCTCCTGCGAAATAATAAGCAGCCCATACCTCTTTTGCATGCGATTACCTATATGTGGGTGCATACAGACTATTTGAAGAATATTATGGAAAGAGCAATTAGCGGAAAGGCTTTAGAGTCTGTTGACGAAGTTTCAGGATTAGCAGAATCAATGTTTGAACTTAAGTGAGTTTTGATTCTGCCCTGAACGAGTTTACAGACTCTTAAGACTGTGAGCTTAGCGATTGAAATAATATTCTTCAAATATAAAAAATGCACCTCCTCTATCCTATATCTCTATGTATCCGGTATTCACTGTTTTTATGAATGTTTTCCCTTCGCCTATGTCCAGAAGCATAGTCCTCCCCTGGTTTCCTCCGGTATCTTCTCCTTCTATGGGAATCGATAGTCCCTTTAAAGTGTTTTTAACAGATTCGACATTTCTGTTTCCTATATCCATAATCAAATTCCTGTCTGAAAAGTTAAACATACTCGCACCGCCGCCTATTTTTGCAACTATATTGGATTTATCAGCACCCATAGACTCCATTTTATTCAATAAAATCGGTATTGCAAGATCTGCAAACTTTGCCGGATTCGCAATATTTGAAAACTGTGTGCTGTCCGGAAGCATTATATGCGCTAATCCGCCTATCCTGTATATAATATCGAGCAATACAACCCCCACGCAGGAACCAAGGCCAATTGTAATAATCTTTGAAGGTGTATATGCCGCCTTGTAATCTGCAATACCAACTCTAATCTCACATATCTCCATTTAATCCTCCAGATTTTGTTTCATCTTCCCCTATGCGAGCATCTCTGCCACATTTAACCGATTAGATTATTTATCTCTTTCTGTTCATCAAATGTGAGTATTTTGCCAAGATCCAGATAAATGATAACTCTTTTATCGAGTTTTATAACACCTTTTATATAATCCCTTACTATTCCGGATATTATATCCGGCGGAGGACATAGCGAACCTTCCTCTATCGTGAATATGCTTTCCACATCATCGATTAGAATTCCCACATTGGCATCTTCACGTTTTACAATGATTATCTTCGTGCTATCGATAATATTGGTATTGTCTAACCCGAATCTTTTTTTTAAATCTATCACCGGAATAATCCTATCCTGATATTTAATAACTCCCTTTAAATAATCCGGTGAATTTGGTATCCTGGTTATCTTTTGAAATTCCAATATTTTGTCAACCTGGTCTATGCCCACTGTGTATTCTTCATTTTCTATCCTGAAAATCACACCTTTTTCTTCTTCGAGAGTACTCACCAATATATACCTCCTGTTTCTAAGCCTTGGATTTTTCCACCATAAGCTCACCCTTGTACAGGTAAGCCCTCACATTTTTAACTGTGGATTCAAATTTATAAACCTGATTCTTAATCTTTATCATGCTGTTTATATTAGCTATTTCACAAGATATTTCCTGTTCTTCATCTGTACCGGCAAGTGTAGGTGCCCCTAACGGAGAACCAATTTCATAGATCTTTATCCTTCCGCCTGCTTTTATTTTGCCACCCCTTAATACACTTCCTTCTCTTTCAAAAATGCAGTTGCCCCTGCAGTCAAGTATTGAATTATAGCACCCTTTCCCCGATACAAAAATGCTTCCGCTGGTCGAAATGGACGAATTCTGAATATAATTTACATGAACATTCGAAGGCGCATTGACCCTTAAACGAAGCATCCCAATCTGAGTTTCTATTTTTTTTGCAAATTCTCTCACATCATTAAAATCAGTAAAAAGAAGCGGACCCTTGCCCATAAAATACTTGATTATCAGAGCTCCGATATTTACCGTATCATCATCTATATATTCTTTATTCTCAAATAGCAGCTCTTTAAGGTCAGAGATCTTGTCCTTAATCTGCATATATTTGGTATCTGTCAAAAATTTAATCATATCGCCGTCGGTATATGTTTTCGGTACTTTTCCGGTATTCTTGAGTGCAACGGCTACTAAAAGTATATCATCGATGAGTTTTTTTATCTCTTTGAAATAGTCTATGATGTTGAGTCTTAAAAAATCAGCCTGTCCGGCCATGATATGGCTGCCTATAGCATTTTTATACACCGTTACATCGCTTCCTGCGATTATCTCTCCGTCCGTCACGTTTCCGTATACAATTACCTTGTTCCCTGATTTTACCTTCATCCCATCGTTTATATTGCCCCTTATAACTACATCACCTATAAATTCAATATTTCCTGTTGAGAGGTTTACATCGCCATTTACCGCATACAACTCGTGTACGCTTAATATATTGCCCTTAATCTCCGGGCGCCCTTGGATTTTGGCATAAGCTTTTCTTCTATCATCTGAAATCTCAACATTTTTTCCTGCAAGCATTTCTATTTTTTTTATTTTTCTAGGGAGCAGCCTTTTCCCGCTTACATCTATTCCAGAAGTACCGCCTTCCCCTGGGATCTTTTCCGCGATCAATTGGCCTGCTGCTACGGATTCAATTTTGCCTATGCTGTAAAAGTCCACACGGTCATTAACCTTCATAAAATGCCTGTCCTTCCGGAATTTCAACTTTATTACATCATTACTGCCTTCGACAGTATGTATCCCTTCGGCTATCAATACCGAAGTATTGCAACCTTTTTTTACTATATCATCGAGCACATCATTTTTTATACCATAAATAACTTGATTTAATTTTAACGCCTCTATAACCTCATCCTTCGTATAATGCCGGCAGTCTATTTTTTTGACCGGTATTCCATTTATTATAAGCTCCGTTACAGGCGCATGATTTTCTAATTTATATTCATATCCATCGTTGTAAATGATGCTTATATATGCGGACATGCAATCTTCTGAAACAGTTACGTTTATTGCCCTCTCTGGCTTGCTGTCTTTAAGCTCTAATTTTATTTTTGCAGAGCTATCCACCAATACCCTGCTCTTTATTTCTCTATCGTTTATGAATAACTTTATACCCTCTCCGGGCAAAATGCATGCCATTTTGCCTCCCATTTCCGGATCTTTTACTATTACTTTTCCATCACTGATTTCAGCTGTCCCCTGAACCGGCACATTGGAATCGCTTTTAGTATCCAAAGATGAAGCTAAATGTGCCATACCATCACCTCATAAAATATTATTTATTATTTTTAATCAAGAAATTCTCTACGAACGGCAAAAATCCTTCATGAAATTCGTGAATTATAAAGAAATATGGCAATAATTGTAGAATAATGATAAGATTCAATCGCTAATATGCACTGTGATGTTTTATTTTTTTAAACTTCGCCCTCTGCCACAGCTTATTATGTCCGCCTTCAATTTATCGGGATTCAATGATCTGTCACCTGATCTTATCCGCCTTATATATATACTTTTTGAGCCTTCACTGTTGTACCCGGATACGGTTGTGACGAAATATTTAAAGCCGACACCTTGGGCGATTTCTACCAACCTCTGATTGTAATGCCCAAATGGAAAACAAAGTATATCCGAAGTATTGCCGGTAAAACTTTTTATAAGCGATATCGACCTTGACAAATCCCCTGATACTCTCTTTCTATATGTGCCTTCGCTTTCCAGTTTATTCCCGTCGTATATTTGATATGCAAGGGCCCCGCGTTCCTTGCCTTCTTTTGTTTTTATATAGTAATGGCCACCATCGCTGTGAGACTGTATGTCTATAAGGCCGCTTTTATACATTTCTCTTATTTCATTTGAACTTAATATACTAAGTTCATCAGTTGAATGGGAATATTTATCGACCCATGAAGTTATGACAAAAGACGCCGCAGGAAAATTATACTTTTTAAGCAGCGGATATGCATACTTGTAAAAGCTCTCATACCCGTCATCAAAAGTTATAACAACGGCATTCGGAGGCATTTTGTCCTTTCCGCCCATGGAATTTATTAAATCCCTCAATGAGATGACATTAAAATAGTTATTCTTAAGCATTTTCAAATCCGCTTCAAACCTTTCCGGTCTTATAGTAATACCGCTGAATGGCTTTAAACTTATGTGATGATATGTAAGCACTACCGCCCTCTTAGTATAATATATCTTATCTGCAGGCATGTGAAACTTGGATGAATCTATGAAACTTTTCGGAGGCTCCATAGCAACAGGTTTTCTCTCTATGCTATCATTATTCTGCACCTGTCCACCTGTACTTCCGCGCATGCCCTCTTCTATCTTTTGAGGCTTGACTTTCGTGCATGATACAAATCCTGCAAAAAGCACCATGATCAAAAAAAATACGGCTATTTTTTTCAACATATGTCCACTCCAATTCAAAAGCATATTAATTACACGAGTCCGTTGCCTAAACGATATATTTGCTTTTAATGTACCTGCGTCAAAATCTACGCCATCAAAGCAACAGTCGGAAGGTCTCAATTTTATACGGCCTGATATTGTAAGTAAACGATCTGCGATTACACGGTATCTCAAACTCGGCCTCTTCGATCATATTGCATTTCATAACTGACTTTACAGGAAGGCCGGTTTGTACTTTTACGCAGCAGTTCTTTCCATACTTCTCCAGGAGTCTTACAATGATCCCGTTTCCGTCTTCCGCCGGTTTCACAGCTTCTATAAACACATTGTCGCAGTCAACGCTCAGTATATTTCCAAAATCCGCACCTGATTTTACTTTTTTATCTTTCAAAATACTCAAGGGAGTATTGAGCTGATACCCCTGTTTGGCAGTTCCGCCTTCCTGCCAGCTTCCCAAATGAGACAGTATGGAGTATACAAAGCGATGTCTTCCCCGGTCGGCCTTAGGGTTTGGATTTATAGGCGATTTCAGCAGAGAAAGCCTCATAACATTTCCTTTAATATCATAACCATATTTGCTGTCATTTAGCAGACTAACGCCATAGCCATATTCCGAAAGGTCGGCCCACATATGGGCAGGAACTTCAAATTTTGCTTGCTCCCAACCTGTGTTGTCATGAGTAGCCCGTTTAATGGTCCCATAAGCAATATCATAAGTGGCCTCCCTCGTGACTATGTCCACGGGGAATGCAACCTTTAAAAGCTTCCTATCCTCCTGCCAGTCTACTTCCGTTTCAAAATCGATTCTCGGCATGTTATCATAAAGAACAATATCCTGATTTATTAATGACTTATTCCACTTTTTTGTTATTCTTATTCTTTTTATTACAGGGCCATCCTCTAGAATCCGCATGTCCTGCACTTCAAAATTTTCATACCATTTATTGCTGCTAAATTCGTCGATCTCCCATGCATCATACTGCTGCGGCTCATCGACAAATATCTGAAAAACATTTGCCTCCTTACTGGAAGGTACTATTTCCCTTCCGTTCCTTTTATCAAATATGCTTGTTATATTGCCTTCTTTATTAAATTCTATGCGAAAATATTTATTGCTTACTTTATTGCTTTGCTTAATACATCCCGACCTGAAAATATCAGCGGAAGGCATGTCTTCCTTTTCAGTGACAATTTTATAAACCTTATATCCCATTGACGGCAATTCCACAGGGAATGCCAACTTTGAGCCATTCTTTTCCGTTATCTGGCAGGGTATCTTTGACCCATTCTCATCAAAAACATTATATCGATTGTTTTTATAAATATTATCCAGTTTGATTTCAGCTACATCATTTCTTTCCCAGCCCAACGTATTCCATACCATGATGAATGTTTCCATATCTTGATGTTTGCAATCTTCAAAAATAGATTCAGACGCCGATTCCTTAAGCTTTTTAGCTTCAAAAAGCACTTCATTGTATGAATCAACCGCGTTATAGAATGTTTCTGCAATCGTCGATCCGGACAATATGTCATGGAATTGATTCGTTAAGACTTTCTTCCAGATCTCTTTAAGCTTGGTATAGTAAGAACCGTGTTCCATTGAAGATATAGATAAAAAGAACTCCGTATCCCTTAAAGTCCTTTCACACAACCTGTTTAATTTCTTAAGCTCCGCATGAGTAGTATAAACTCCACGATGGGCCTCAAGATAAAGCTCATCATCCCATACTGGCAGATGTTCACAGGATCCGGAAAGTTTATTCAGAAGCTCTGATGCAAAGGACGTCTTGAAATTTGCCGTTTTATTCAATCGGTTCAACCTCTTAATAGTTTCGAGCATTTCCAGTGTTACACCTCCGCCTCCGTCACCGAACCCATAAAGAAGAGGATAATCACTGCGGTTACCGTCACCATCAAAAGTCTCATATTTTTTACGGATATCGCTTCCGGATACTGCCCCGTTGTAGTCTCCCGTAAAAAGTGCAAGCACTTCGCTTCCATCGGCGCTTTTCCATCGGAACAAATCATAAGGGAATTTATTTATCCTATTCCACTGTATCTTCTGTGTGACAAAATAATCGATACCGCAGCCCTTCATTATCTGCGGAAGTATATATGAGAACCCAAAAGTATCGGGAAGCCATAAAATCCTGGAGTCCTTTCCAAATTCATTTTTGAAAAATTCCTTTCCCACAAGTATCTGGCGGATAAAGGATTCTCCTGATATGAGGTTGCAATCCGGCTCAACCCACATGGCACCTTCGGCCTCCAACTGGCCCATCTTTACCCTTTCCTTGATACCCTCATAAATTTCAGGAAAATACGTCTTTGCATACTCATATAGCTGCGGCTGGCTTTGTGTAAACTTATAATAACCGTATTGATCCATCAACCTTAAGGCAGTTGAAAATGTTCTGGCGGATTTTCGTATCGTTTCTTTTACCGGCCACAAATAGCCGATATCGAGATGGGAATGACCTATCAAGTGAATCGTGGAGTCGGATAATTTATTATGAATTTCCCCAATTTCATTATAAAGTATAGACTTTGCCTTAGGTAAACTGTTTATGACTCCTTCTCTCCCGGAGACAAAATCGATAGCCATAACGCTGTCCTTAAGTCCCAAATAATACCTGTTTTTCATCTCCCCGTCAGGAAGATTCTTATAAAATTCCTTGGCCGTGGCAAGATCAAAATAATAATCCCATACGGATTTGTTGACTGCAACTATTTTGGCGGTCTCGAATCGATGGTCCTTGTATTTGGCATTCGCCCAATAGCGGTACTGAAATTCATAAGACTGCCTGTCGACGGCCGCTTCGATAAGTATATCGACTGTGCCGGCACTTTTCAGATCATCCTCAAGCTTCACCATATTCCTGTTCCTGTCAAGTCCATGGTAAGGTCTGCCGTTTAGATAGAGAAGGGCTTCTCCTCCAATCTTTAGATTTAAATACAGATCCCTTCCCTTAAGTTTATCAGGTATATTCACCACAGTAGAAAAAAAAGCTGTAATTTCAGGATTTACCGTCCACTTTTCCCCGGGCGATATATCCTTCCATTCCTCCAAATATTCATATTCCCCTGGTTTGATATACCTGGAATATCTTCTTTTCCAACCGCCGACTTCCATCTCAGCATCAGAAACCAATGGCAATAATTTTCCCAAAATAGCTTCAAACAATAGATAATCTGTTTTATGATACTTTAGATCCATCCTACGTCACCCCATACAATTTATTTACAATAGCGTTTCTCTATAGCCGTAACGGCTATTTTATTATTTCAAATCCCTTAATGCTATATTTTTTCCCCGAATATCTTCCACTTTTTTCTACGTGAAGATGATTATTTACACTCTTGAGCGTTATGATATTGTAATCTCCCTTTTCAAAATCAAATGTCAGGCCATCATCTTCATAAAGCTCCAATGCTTCTGATATTTCTCCATAGCTTCTTATTGTAACATGAAATACGGTATCTTTTGTAATGTATTCGACCGGTTCTGCCAAAGGTATCATCCTGCCTTCCCTGACAAATAGAGGTATGATTTCGAGAGGGACTTCAACGGAATAGGATTTCCCTCCTTCATATTTTTCATTGGTCCAGAAACTGTACCAATTGCCCTCTGGCAAATAAACTTCCCTGTTATGTTCACCTTCCACTACCGGTGCAACGAGTATGGAATCTCCCATCATATATTCGCTGTCAATTTCATATGTATTTTCATCCTCAGGGTAATCCATAACCAATGCGCGGAAAACAGGCAAACCTTCAAAATAATATTTTGCAAAGGCTGAGTATAAATACGGAAGCAACTTCATTCTATATTCAAGTACCTTCCGGCACATCTCCTGAACTTCTTCATGATTTTCCAGCAATTCCCCATTCAGATTCTTTTCACGGTCGTATTGAAGCCACGGCGGATTACTGATATACCAGGCATTTATCAGGGCTTGGGGAGAAAATATTACAGTCTGAATCCTTCTCATTAAATCCTCAACGCCTGTAGCATGTCTTACCTCAGGAGACCAGAGGAACCCTGAAAACCCTGAATTTACAACGCCGCGAATAAAATCCTTGTGTCCGTACAAATCGCTGTATAATACAAAAGGAAAAGGCGATGCGAGCGCATTAGATGATCTTACCTGACTATAAGTCCTCAAATTTTTCCTCCGGAATATAGACATCATCGTTTCCTGATATAATATTCCAAGCATGCTGTGCATCTGTTCCCCATCCATTCCGGATGGAAACTCAGAGCAATTCGGGAATGACCATCCCCCTGTATAATCCGAACTATCACATTCATCAAGCTTGAAGCCTGTAATTCCTTTATCAACGAATTTCGTTTTATGATATTCTGCAAATATATCTCTTGCGTTTTCGATAGAAAAATCCGGAACAAGCCCTTCCCACACTTCATAATCACCAGAATATTTTTTCAGCTCATCATAAATTGGCGAGGTGGAATGAACAAATACATGTTCCCAGAGATTAATTTTAAAGTTCATATCCCTGAATTTCTTGATCGTTTTATCCGGCGTAGGGAAACGTTCCTCATCCCAACTGTAGGAGCAGGAATACGAATGGCTCTGCCAACCAGGTTCAAGTCCGAAGACATCGCATGGCATGTGTGCCTTTCTTAAATCCTCCGCAATTTTTAATACTTCATCCTGATTTGCCCTGCCATATCCCCTATACCAAACTCCAAGACCCCATATTGGTGGAATACAGCCGCCACCGGAAAACAAGTTATAGCGCTGAACCGCTGTTTTCATGCCAGGTCCACCAAATATGTACATGTCAACGCCTTTGGCAACCGGTATCTCAATCGTCACGGCTCTTTTCTCGTTGAATTCCCTGATTGCGTATAACTCTTCAGTAGTGTTTGCAATCTTTTTGGTCCTTTTCTCTGTTTTCCCATCTTCGCCTTTTAATTTTATATTGCCTCCGCAGTAAAAAGTAACATATCGGGCGGTATCCACTAATATGCCATATCCTTTCGTCGAAACGTAAAAAGGTACAGGAGCATGGGTATCTCCCGTATCAGCGACAGGATCGGCATTCGTCCTTAACTGTTTCTTTTTGCCAGTCTGATCAAATGATTTCAACTGAAGTCCGAAACCATATATTTTCTCTGAAGGATCCAAGGGAAGTTCGATAACACATCCTCTTTTCAAAACCTTAAATGCTATCTGTGCTTTATTGAAAGGAGTCTCTACCTCACTTGGCAGTCTTTTCAACTTTCCCAGTTGGATGGAAGTTTTTCTCATCTTGACCGGTGTAAATGCTTCAGTTTCTCCGAAAGTGCATTTCCATATCCCCGGTGCAGCCAATCTTATAATACTCATGATGCCTCCTATTTTTATAAGTATTTTCACTTTTATTTTTATTATATATAAATAAATCCCATGACATATTCTACAATATTTCTTCGACTAAAAACCAATCAAAATCTGCATAATCTGCGGGACTCTCGTTTCTTTGATTTATACAGAAAATTCTCCTCCAATAGAATATACAGGCTGCCGATTTATCTGCAGCCTGTATATTTGTATGCTCACATTAAGCAGTTTAACTAATTTTTATTATACCTCGTCAATGAATATTATTCCAATCGTCAAGCAACAATTCTAGAGAGACTTTTAAACATTTTTAAGTCGGACGTCGTTACAACAGTTTTTTATTGTTTAGAGGATGTGTAATCATTATTTTTATTCGCATAATCTAAATTAACTTTTTTATTATAGTCCTGAAATATATAACCTGTATAACTGCTATCATCGTAGCTTTCGTGTACCCCGATATTGCGCATATAGTCCAATGCCCTTAGATACTGAATTTGCATTATGTATACTGAAACAACAGTTATTAGTATTACGATCACAGAAAATATTACTGTTTTTTTTGTGTTCATGAATATGCCACCTTTGCATATATATTTTGCGCAATGTATATAAAATACAATCGTTTTAGAATATATAGAGTATTATTCTTCATATGTTACAGTTTTATTCACCTGCAAGCAAAATTCAGTCATTATTAAAGCTCATCCAATATATAAATAAATATGGGGGTGAACTTATTGCAAAATAAATCTGAACAAATTTATACAGATATAGGTTTAAGAACACCGTATAGTGATAAGAAAAGTATACATACTCTTAGCAAATATATAAGCAAATTTTTAAATAAGAAAACTATAATATTATGCATAGGAACCGATAAATGCATCGGTGACTGCCTAGGGCCGCTCGTTGGAACACTCCTTACGAAAAGCAACTTTGTCTACCCGGTAATCGGAACACTTGATAATCCGGCTCATGCAATTAATTTGGAGAATGTAGTATCTGGTATTGAACAAAAATATAGAAATCCATTTATAATAGCTATAGACGCATGCCTTGGAAGCAGTGATTTTATCGGTGATATACAAGTAAAATTAGGACCTGTACATCCTGGTAAAGGAGTAGGAAAAACCCTTCCATTTGTAGGCGACATATCGATAGTTGGAATAGTCGACTCAGTAGATGTTTCCGACATTTTTTCTATAAGAAGCATAAGGCTTAACCTCGTACTGAAAATGGCCGAAACGATCTCTTCATCGCTTATTGAAGCAGCAAAATCGCAGAAAACTTTCATGTCAGAGCATATTTAGTTGGATTCTCCACAAAAACAGCCGAGGAAAATTTTCCCCGGCTTAAATTAAATCAATCGGTTTCAACTGCTGAAAGCACATCGCCAAGCTGATCGATATTCTCAAGCACTTTACCTGTACCAAGAGCCACACAGCATATAGCATCGCTTGCAACCCTTGTAGGTACTCCCGTCCTCGACTCAATTAGCTTGTCTAACCCATTTAATAACGAGCCTCCGCCTGTCATAACGATACCTTTGTTTATTATGTCGGCAGCAAGTTCTGGGGGAGTTCTTTCAAGAACAGAGTGAACGCAATCAACTATGGCATAAACAGGTTCCTCAAGAGCATCACGCATTTCTTCGGAAGTTACTGAAATATTCTTAGGAAGACCCGTTACAAGATCCCTGCCTTTTATATCCATCGAGACCTCTTCATCTCTTTTAAATGCAGATCCAACGTTTATTTTTAACTCTTCTGCCGTTCTTTCACCTATCATGACATTATGCTTTTTTCTTATGTATCTTACGATGGCTTCGTCAAACTTATCTCCGGCAATTTTCAATCCCGACCTTACTACCATTCCTCCAAGAGATAGGAAAGCAATATCGGTAGTTCCACCGCCGATATCCACTACCATGCTTCCGCTTGCCCTTGATATATCAAGACCTGCGCCTATTGCAGCAGCAACAGGTTCCTCTATCAGAAACACTTTGCCTGCTCCTGCAGATAATGCAGCATCTTTAACAGCTCTCTTTTCAACCTCCGTAGCTTCACACGGTATGCAGACGATAACTCTCGGACGCAGGAAACTTCCATGCCTTCCAAGAGATTTTTTTATGAAATATCTGAGCATCCTCTCAGTTACATCATAATCAGAAATAACGCCATCCTTTAACGGTCTTGTAGCAATTATATTTCCCGGTGTCCTTCCTATCATCTGTTTTGCTTCTTCTCCGACTGCCAGCACATTTCTCTTCGAGCTGTCCGTAGCAACCACCGAAGGTTCATTCAATACTATTCCCTTTCCTTTAATATATACAAGAATGCTTGCTGTACCCAGGTCAATCCCCAAATCGCGGTTGAAACCCAGAAAACCCATATATTTCACTCCCCCACATCTTAAAATTACGTATATTTTTATTCGATCTTTATCATCAGATCAATTTTTTGATTGAGTTTCAGATTGCTCTATCACATTTTTAATAGCGAATAAATTGGTTTATATTCTGAAATAAATCTGTACTCTATACATAATGTTTTATATTTCTATAAAAAATTACAAATTCCTTTTTTTTATTAGCACTTCTAAACATAAATTTTAAGATGCAGGGAATTTTTTTATTATTATGCATTTGATGCTTTATATTTCATCTTTGTAGCCCTTCCGCCTCTTATATGCCTCTCTGCTTTATTGAATTCAAGAATTTCTTTAGCTGCACCGGCAATCTGCGGATTTATTTTAGGAAGTCTTTCGGTTATATCTTTGTGTATTGTACTTTTGCTTACACCGAACAGTTTTGCAGTTTTTCGTATTGTTGATTTCGAATCTATTATATACTTAGCCACTTCTAATACTCTCTCCTCAATGTAATCTTTCAAAAAACTACCTCCTTTTTATTCTCTTGATTAATTAATATGCAAATTTAAAGCCAACTATTATATTGTTTTGTATTGCTTTAACAAACAACCCCGCCCTCAAAAGGACGAGGTTTGTAGGCTAAATAATAATATAAGTTTTATATTCTCCGATTGTACGGATTTATTTCTGGAATTTCATATAAGTTTTAGGATCGATATTATTAAATGTACCTGAATTGCTCTTTAATATTTCATAATGCAGATGTGTTAATACCGGCACATCCTGTGATACATCTTTTTCAGTAATCGATGTATTACCAACAGTCCCTATTTTTTGCCCTATTTTTACTTCCTGATTCTTTTTAACTGCAAGTTTTTCAGCCAAGTTAGCATAAACGGTACGATACCCGTTGCCATGGTCTACGACAACTTTCCAGCCAAGGCCTCCTTCGCTCTCATTGTCATTTTGAACGTCTATAACCTTTCCGCTGCCTGCCGCAATAACGTCTGTTCCTTTTACAGCCCTTATATCAACACCCATATGTGTCCGCCATTCATCGATATACTTGAAACACACAAGGTCTGACGGCGAAAAGTCCTGCATTATAGCGTCTTTTGTAAGATCACCATCGATCGGATTGCCAAATCTTACAGGCAATGACTTCGAATTGGTAACAGTCCCATTAGTTGGTTTTGTCGTTTGACCAGTCTGTGTAGATGTTGGTTTGGATGTTTTATTCGTAGTCTTGTTATTGGCTTCCGTATTTGCATTTTGTTCAGTCGCAGGAGTAGTGTTTACATTTCTATCATTTTCCGCTTCAGTATCTGTTTGCTCCGGCTGGGTAGTTATCTCGGTCTTATTTTGATCATTGCTTGCATTTTTCTTTATATCGTTCTTAAGACCGGTCCTGGATACCCATACCGCAGTAACTGCTACTACACAGACACAGAGGAATAAGACTATGTAAAACCCCTCTCTGTCAAAAAACTTTGCCCATCTTTCCCTTGATATTCTTGATTTTATCCTATCCTTCATATGGATAACCACCTCCTGTATGTTAGTTTGTCCATAATTACATATAAAATACATGAAATTTACATTTTTTAAAAATTTTTTTATCAGTATATTTAAAGAGGCTGTCTCAAAATAAGTTTTATATACAATATATTGGCTTCACAAATTCGTACTACTCAATATTTTGTATTGTTTCCTTATTTCTAGACAGCCTCTTGATTCGTAACATTCACTATATAATTTTTCCGCCTTATTTTCCGGATTTTTTCATTTTGCTTTGTATACATTTTGAATGCTGCTTATACCGACATCGATATAATAATGTTTTAATATCTCATCATATTTTTTGCCCTGCTTTGCCATGGCGTTTGCTCCCCACTGGCTCATGCCCACTCCATGCCCATAGCCTGTTACAGAAAATGTAACATCATTCTTTCCGAACGAAATATTGAAATTTGATGAATTCAGATTAAAAAGCGTTCTTATTTCCGTCCCTGTGAGTGTTTTTGTACCTACCTTAATATTTTTTACACTTCCACCCTCCGTGCGGCTGAGTATCTTGATCTGTGACTGCAACTTTCCCTTATCAAGTTTTATTTTATATTGCGATGTACGGAATTTATTCACCACATCACTCCTTGAAAATGTTGCTTTGCTTACAAATTTCGGTGCGGATTCCTCATCAGGGCTTACAACACTTCTTAAATACGGATACTGCGTACTGAATACTTCTCCGGAATTCTCAGTTTTGCCGCTGCTTGTTGAAAAAAAGAGAGGATACATTACTGGAGCCGCATCGTATGTTAGTATAAGCCCTTTTGTAGCGTTAACCGCTTCGGTTATCTTCTTCCAGTACTTAGGCGCATCAACTCCCCAGCTCTTAAACCTGTTTTCCTTGGATATCCATGCCTGGCAGTGATGAGAATCTGTGCATATATCCGTACCCGGATGGTTTGAGCAGCCTTTTCCCCCAAACTGCAGCATCCTCGTTACCGCATAAGTACGGGCAGCAACTGCCTGTGCCTTTAAAGCCTCTGCTTCAAACCCCACAGGCTCCTCAGCGCAAACAACGCCTCTTATATACTCCTCAAGATCCATCTCAACAGCTTTTTTGGCGCTGACATCAAATACCTTTATTTTAATTCCGCCCGATAATGAATCATTGCTTATCGGACTTCCACTTCTTGAGGCGAGCTTTTGGTCCTTTTCAAACGTACTCACTCCACCCGGGTTCGCAATAAATTTAAATGCCGAACCCTGTCCAACACCGTTTAATATTATGAGAGGTATGGCTATGACTACAATACAAATGATCAATATACAATATCCTATATTTTTCATATAATTCCTCCTTGGTTTGGTGCTTTTGGATTCAATTCCACAAAACGAACAAATCAATAACAACTGCCCTTGGCTTATGCGGACGTATAAAGATAATTTGAAGAATATTATGGAAAGAGCAATTAGCGGTAGGTCTTAAGAGTCTGTTAACGCATGTTCGGGATAAGCAGAATCAATGTTTGAGCTAAGATAAGTTTTGATTCTGCCCAAAACAAGTTTACAGACTCTTAAGGCTGTGAGCT
>ENA-UOOI01000229-UOOI01000229.1-fermentation-metagenome-genome-assembly--contig:-NODE-229-length-71898-cov-150.182314_pt1 | contig 71898 bp, 76 predicted proteins | sample MGYA00245779_ERZ724027 | MGnify/ENA primary metagenome ERZ724027 (study PRJEB28704, sample SAMN03018318) | fermentation metagenome | biome: anthropogenic terrestrial biome; feature: soil...
GGCCATCCAAATATACAGGTGTACCAACCGGATAAGGACTTTCCGCACTCGGAACCGGTGTCTGTCCGATATGAAATTGGTCTGTATTTCCTATGGTCGGAACCGGTTCCGCTTTTCGCTCTAAAATTGTATGCTCATTATTTGTAAGATTTTCAATATTTTTGTATGCGTTTTCGTTGACACTTTTCTCAATTTGGGTTATAATATTATTAAGAAAGTCTGAACGTGCAGAGTCTCTAGGCAATTGGAGCCACGACCAACCTGCATGGCGGGCTTTCTTTTTGTCTATATATAAACAACTATTCTTACTTATCATCCTGCCTAAATAGCAATGAGATAAAATATTACCGTTTTTGTCTGCCGAAAGAAAATTACCTTTTCCATACTCACTCGTAATAAAATTGCTGCTTACTGGCTCAAGTTCATAATATCCAACACCATCAGGTCTTATAGTTACAATAACGGGCTCATTTTCTTGATTTACACGTTCAGTAACTACAATTAGATCATCCTGATGTCCTTTTGATATAGATTTCAAAACCATTGCCGGATTTGCAATGTCGTATGGTAGACCTTTTAAAATTTCAACCGGTATTCCATGCGGATGAAAAGTATTTGTCTTATCTGTACTTACGATACTGTTTATGTGTGTCCGTGTAATAAGCATAGGCATTTGCTGCAAACCTAAATTTGTAAGTATCTGTGGAGTATCACAAACATAAACCGCTTCACGTCCTTTTAAATCTTTAGCAGCAAGAATTTTATCAACCTGTTCCGCAAAGGGTTTGTGAGGCAACGCGGCAAAAAATTCAGGAAGCATCACATATCGATTATCATTGCCAACAAGATAAGCTCTTACTTTTCCTGTACCGTCATTTTCTTTTCCTGTAAATGCTGTAATTACGTTCCCGGCCTCAGGAGGCATTTGGCTATCGCTTGCTACAATTCGAACATCTTGAATAGAGATTGCTCTCTTGATTTTAGCTGAGTAAACAGAAATAAAGTCTTTGCGATTTACAGAAAAACTAGTCTTCTCTTGTTTGGGAGCATAAATGGTAACCGTGGTGTTCGGGGGAAATACAATGTTCTGAGAAGCGGAACCAGTTCCGCTTCTCTTACTTTCAAAAGAATTTACACGTAAATTAGCTCGTTTCTCACGATTTCCCGCGCTGAATGGATGATGTTGTTCTCCAGACCGACCCATTTCAGTTGATCTCGTGACTTCAATTCTTCTGTCACGCCCTGCGCTTCTTCCATCTGATGGACGATAACCATTTCCCGATTGATAGCCGCGATGTTCGTTTCCACCAGGTGTGGCAGCAGTGTAATTTCTTTTCTCATTTTCTGATACTTCTCCGGCTGATATTGCTTTAGATAGCGCTTCCGTTCCATTCCGTACATACCGATCTGTTCCTTGTTCACTGTTTCCGCCAGTTCCTGAAGCCGTTTGCACCGGTCTTCCGGCGCTTCGTCCTCCCCGTCCCCGTTCAGATGGTCGTCCGACTCCAGCGGGGAGCACACGAGATATAGCCACTGCTTCTGCAGGTCGTTTTCCAACTGCTGATCGTTCCAATTCCGTTCCCACAGCTTTTGTTCGAGTGTTTTCATATAGTTCATTCCTTTCACGCTTTAAAGTGGTAACTTTATTACCTGTACTATACTCTTTTGTCTGCTGTTTGGCAAGACTTTTTACCATTTTTTCCGTTTCCCGTAAAAAGGATGCTGATGCCGCAGTAACACAGTTACCAAACTTAACGATTTGCTTGGTCCGCGGTGGAATTACTTTTTGGGTCAGCATAACTGTTTCCGGCTCCACACCCAGCCGCTTCATGCACATATACTGTGCCGCATAAACAGCAATTGAAAGATTTTCAGTTGTAAACTGATGTTGGTTTACGTGAATAACCCTATCGCGTACAACTTCCAGTAAAGTCGCTTCCAAAGAAACATTTCGATAGCCTGCAAAACGTTCTGGATATTCCTGCTTAAACTTGTTGGCAGCCTGCATTAATTGTGAACGATCAACCATCCACAACTCAAACTTATCCTCCTGACCGTTGAGTGGTATCGTTTGAGATGCATCATAAACACGATACACCTCTTCTGTGCCGTGCTTTGTATGATGATTGTACAGTGTAATTGGCTTTGCGCCCTCTTGTACTCTCCTTGCGACTCTACCCCATTCATTTGGGTCGGCACATGCTTCCGCTTCTGGATTTTGCCCATAAATCAGCAGTTGATTCTGAAAAGAATATTTGTAGAATTTTGCGGCACAAGATAAGAATTTTTCCCATTCTTCCGTACTGCTTACTACTTTTTTCAGAATCTCGTGTTCCATAAGCTGGCATTCTTGAAAATTCACTTGTAGGACCTCCTTTTGCTGCATAAAAGCAGGCACCTGCATGGGTATCTTTCATGCAAGTGCCTGCTTTTATGTGCTGATATAATTTTTAACTCTACTATTATAACACGGTATCAGTCCGCAAATGGTAACAATTTTTTCCGCAAAATTGATTTAGCTTGTTGAATCGGAACCGGTTCCTATTTTATAAGCTTCACTTTTAATTCAACAGAAATTTTGATGCACTTGCAATTCCTGCGTTCAAAATATCATAAAAATTTGTTCTCTCAATTCGTTCATTGTAAACGATCTGCCTACGCAGGCTTTTCTGTGATTCGTTGCTGGGAGCAATGTAATACTTCCAAAGGATCCTGCACTGCTGATGAAGTTTTTCGTCTCCGGAAAGTTGACAGTAAAATCTGTAACAATTCAAGCTATGCCGGACAAAACCAAGTATCTCCGTTGTGGTCGCTGCCACAGATCTCAATTCATTGACAAATTCATCAAACTTCCATGGCTTGGCATTATCCAGCATAAGTTCTTCTATAATTTTATGAAAACTTCTGGTATCCAACTGTTCTTCCGGAAGTTTTTCTCGTCCATACAATTTCATCAAACTGCGATAATTGGTAATAATCCACTGCATATTTTTAAATTGCTGCGTATTCTTGTAGTCCTCTGCATTGTCATATAGGGTTTTATCCGCTGGAGCTTGATGCTTTTGGGTAAAGCAAGTAGCAACTTTACCGATTGTTTTTACACCCAGCTGCATAATCTGTTCCCTCCTTCTCTCTACTGTATCAAGAATTTCAACTTCTTTGATTTCCGCCAGTTTCCCTTTGTAATACGCAATCGTACGAGTATTCTCATCAACTAAGGCATAAGTCCATAGAAGTTTCTATTCGATTTTCCACTTTTCTTTTTTAATTGTGCCTAATATAGCCACTAAGCCTACTGATACAAGCAAAATAGCATTGGGAGTCGGGACAGACAGTGTTAGCAGATTGTAATTAAACTTAATATCAAGAAATAAGGTTACCAAAAACGTATATGCGGCTATGAAATAAAGCATATTCCATTTTTCCCACTTCCTGATTCTATCAGAATTATTCTCGTCTTTTATCCGTTTCAAATGCGAATTTTCTTTTACCATTTTAAAAATAATCAATACAGCGCCAAAAATCATAAAAGCAAGTCGAAATATTGGCCATATAAAAACAGCATTAGGAAGTCCTAAGAAGAACACCATCATACCCAGTAATCCCAAATCATACTTTTCTCCCTTGAGTTTAGCCGCTAATAAATAAGTCAGTATCAATACAGCGGAAATAGAATACATGAAAATGTAGAAAATCTGAATAGTACCCTTTCCAAAAGAGCCGCTGCTTTCAAACATCTGAAGTCCTAAAGCCATCACCAGTATCCAGAAGATATGGTCGAATAAGGCTTCTATTTCCTCAATACAATTTGAGAGTTCACTTTCCGTTTGCATATTAACCGGAACCAGTTTCTGTTTTAGCAATTCTTTATCCATTTTGTTCTCCTTTCACTCCAAAAAGCGGAACTGGTTCCGATTTAACGCAAATTCAATTTATCAATATCTGCCTGCGAAACATTAAGATATCTTTTAATTTCTTCATCTTCATCGCGGTCACAAAATTTGTGCCATAAGATCTTTTCATTATTAAATTGTCTTACTTTTTGCGTAGTTACCGTTCTATAAAAAGAATGCTTATCCGTACAGCAAAGCACCACGCTGTCAGTTTCGAGCTTTCTCAATGTTATCCCGGTTTCTGTTTTTTGGTAAAAGATATAAAAGGCTTGTAGCTTTCCTTCAGTATTCGCACATATATTAAGTGAATAGATTTCATAGTCTTCTTGGCTTACTGTTGTAACGGTATGTGCATACTTATTATCATTTAACTTCCTTGTCGCGATGATTTCGGGAATTGATATCACCATAAATCCCACAAAAAGGGATATAAGAAAAATCATATTTTAACCTCATCTCTCACAAATAAAATTTTTAGTACATTTAGATTCGGAACTAGTTCCGATTCAGTTGAGTGAATATTCCTGTTTGATTGAATTCTTTGGAATATATAAAATATGTTTCTCTTCTGTGACAGGCATCGGTGCTGGAACAGAACGGATTCCAAGCGCTTGATACTTTTGCTTCAAAATCATTGTGGTAGTTACTTCCACGGTGTCGTAATGAGGCTTTGCAGTCGTAATTTTCACAATAACATCATCTGGTTTGACCTTTACCTGATTGACCTCATCGTTACTGTCTTTTGTATAAAATTTGTAATAGGATACTTTTTTGCTGCTGCCGTTTACGTATCCGTTACCGTTGCCAAGCGTAACCCAGCCAAAGCCATCCAAACTGCTTTCCTGTTCTGATGTCGATCTCAATGCCATGAGATTACTGGTCTGCGTTACTTTTTGAACAACTGATTTTGTGTAATTCCGGGCATTACCCGTAACTGCGAACCAACCGAATATGGCAGTTCCAAGTATTAAACCACTTATAGCTGCCATCACAACGAAAGCTTCCTGCAATCCACAAAATTGTTTATATCCTTTTTCGTCTGCTTCTGCTGGACATTTATATTCTACATAATGCTTTCCAATAAGCCCCAGAATCAACACGGCAGAAGAAGCGATTAAAATAATCCTGATATTCATGTGTTATTACCTCTCTTAGGTCTAATCGGAACCAGTTCCGGTTTTTATTCCTCCTTTGGTTTCTTTTTCTCCCCTAGAAAATATGCTTCAAATTCACGACGTTCATCATCCGACATCGGACACCAATCCGGCATATGACAATATCTTTGATAGCGTTCATAATAAGGACGGACAAGAGGATGATTTACATTCACACGATACCCCCACGGATTATTTTTGAGTAATATGCCCGTCTGTGCCGGGTGATGATCATAATGTTTTTTCATTTTCATTTTGTGAACATCTTGTATGCTTCATCCAGTATCCAGCGTTTCTGCTCTTTTGACTGCTGGCACTGAAACCTAGCAACATACTGACGATACTGCACTTCCTCCTCCGGAAGTTTGAAAAATCTTATATTCAAACCACGCCCGATACCTACCCATCCACGCCGCCGAGCCATACGAATTTTTCTGCATATTATGGAAATTCTCTTTTTTTGTGTCCTTTTTTTCATGTTTTGAAGTCCTTTCTTTTATTGAGAATTATCATACAAAATATGATTGATGATTTGTGCCGCCTGCTGTTTAGTAAGCGTTTCTGTATCAAATTCGGGGAAGTGTTTTTTAATAATACGTTGCTGCTTTTCACTGATTGGCTGACTGCCCCACCTTTTCACTCTGTTTCTATCCCACAGCATCTTCTTATCTCCATAATCACGCTGCAGTTGTACCAACGCTCTATCCAATGCTGTCTGCATAGAAACCACCTGACCACCCGGAAAATGAACGCGTCCAACAGCATCCTGCGCAGGAATACTGAACTTTTTATGACGGCTCAGCGGCAAAATCAAACCGCCATCCGGCATTTGTGTCCAGTTAATGTTGTGTAGATTATATTTCTGTTCTTTTGCCCACAGGTCAACAATTTCCGTCCCCATGATCCAACTTTCCGGTCCATTGACTGCTTGCTTGACCTTCAAAGGTAAATCAAACAGATCTCCCTGAATATTTTTCAGCTTGTTTGCCGGTACATTTTTCAGATCAATTCCCAGCAGGGACGGTGCTGTGCAAAGTTCATTGTTTTTCGATACGCCGACACAGTCAATCAGATTCAGCTTCCCTTTGCCCGGAAAAATTCGCAGTCCGCGTCCTACCATCTGCGTATATAGGGAATCATTCTTTGTTGGTCTGGCAATCATTACTGTCTGCACACGGGGAATATCGGTTCCTTCTGTAAAAACCATGCAGTTAACAAGGCATGGGATTTCTCCTGCTGTGAACTGCCGGATGATGTTTGCACGCTCTTGTCGGTCGGTCTTTGCGGTGACAGCCACAGAATTAGGAATCAGTTCCGCTATTTCGTTCGCTTCTTTCACATTAATCGTAAAAATCAAGGTCGAACCAACCGCATAATCTCGGTAAGCCTCCGCAATTCCTTTTGCTGTACCAGCCATAGCTTCACTCAGTTCTTCTTGACAAAAGTCACCACTGCGCGTATGTACCTGCTGCAAATTGTAGCCAATGTCCACCCGGCGGCAAAACACATTGGACAAATAGCCGTTTTGGATACCAAACTGAATATCGCGGTCAAAAATAATATCCTCAAAAACATTATCCAGCCGTACATGATCGCCGCGATTTGGAGTAGCCGTAAATCCGATGTTCTGGTACGGGTGAAAGTAATTCATGATTTGCCGATAGGACTTTGCCGCAGCGTGATGTGCTTCATCCCACACGATGATATAAAAATCATCCGGTTTGAAAAAATCCAGCCGCCTAATCAGACTTTGCACGGACGCACTGACAATTTGTTCACCATGACTATGTTCCGAACCGAGTTCAAAGCCAACCGGGCAGGAGAAATACTTTTCCGGCTGATGGACAAGTTCCTGTCGATGAGAAATAATCAGCATCCGCTTTCCATCCGGCAGCGGAATGTGTGTAAACGTAACCGTTTTGCCGAGTCCAGTGGCCATAACGCTCAGATGGTTTCCTGCACCAGCATTTTGAATGGCTGTAAGACACTCTTTCTGGTAATCCCGCAGTTCGTACTTGTCAGCCAATGCCCTCATCCCCGTCCCATTTTTGAAGCCGCTGCATATTTCCATTCGCGGTTTCAAACTGTTTCAAACTTTCACGCTCATACGCTTCCAGATCATAAGAGGGCAAAGAAGAGTCTGCTTGGAACTTTTCACGGTTATCATACTTTCCTTCGGCAATACTTTCCCAATGCTCCGGCTGCAAAGTCCATTCCAGCGTAGCATAGAACAACGTACCGGTTGAGGATGGCTTTTTCCCAGTCAGAAAATCACTCGTTGCAACCATGCGAAAAACTTTTCTAAATGCATCCAGATTCAAGTGCTTGTCCGCAATCATGTTTTTACGTTTGCTGCTCCACTGCGCAACAGGCACTGGTTCTTTAAGTGACGGGCATTCCTTAATAAACACATTTCGGACATCTTCAAAGAATTTCTCATCTTTTTTTCCGACTTCTGCGACCGGAGTATCGATAAAGTCAGTCTCGATATAAGTCTCGTTACTAGTATAAGAAGGAGTGATCCACGCTTTCCGTGGTTCACAATCACGTTTTTCGTGATTCACACCCACGCTTTTCGTGAAGCACGATTCGCGTGATTCACGTTTTCCGTGGTTCACGTTTTCCATGATTGATGCTTCCGGCAAATTACAATCACGTTTTTCGTGATTCGCAGTTTTTGCATGTGATTTTCGTTTGCGTCTTGGCTTTTTGACTTCTGGTCTTTCATCGTTACCAGTGCTGACTTTATTAGCAAAGTCCATTACATAATACATGCTGTCCTGCGACCGGCGCCGACGTTGAATCAAACCGAATTTCTCCAGTTCACTAATAATTTTTGTCGGCATATTGACACCTACATCCAACCACTGCTGCACCTCATCATTTTGGCAGACAATATACACCCGATTTTTCTCATCCACCAAACCTCTTTTCTTTGACAAAGAAGCCAAATCAAGCATCTCGCTGTACACAATCAAATCGTCAAGAAAGTGCGGCAGTTTCCTGAACGTCGGGTCTTCCAGTAACGCTTTCGGAATACGAAGGAAACGGAAATGTTCAGCAGACGCACCGTATAAAAATTCAAATGCTGCCATTGTTATCACCTCCTGTGCTATCAACATTTCGTATGTAAAGCAGGTTCGGTTTGCCCCCTCCGACTCTTTCATTAATAACTAATCCAAGCCGTTCCAATCTGTTAATCGCAGCCGCGACTGTATTGACAGACAAAGAAAGTTCATCACAAAGTTCTTTCTGCGGATAAACGATACAATACATACTCCTATTCTTGTCGCACGTTTTCGCAGCACGCAGACACAAACGAAGATATACCAGTGCAAGGTTTCCTCTGATTTTGTTGTCCTTAATAATTGTCAACGGATTCATATTTATGCCTCCTGTTAGCCCTTCTGACTGCTTTTTTCTTGAGGGCTATCATTTCTTTATTTTCCTGCCTATATCGTTTCTGATAGGCGATACGGACTGCTTTTTTAGATAAATAATAATTTGCTGCGCTGCCAGCTCTTTTTTGCTGGTACTGATGGTTGTATTGACACAGCCCCTGTTCAATCCGTGCTATCTTGTCCAGCCAGCGATCCAACAGCATCTGCTCTCTGGAATAAGCTTCACACGTTTCAAATGTTTCTTCAATTGATCTATCCGCTTCCTGTATGGCAAGCAGTTCAACTGCCGTCCATGACATATATGTAATAGCCTTCTTTCCTTTGGATTTGTGGAAGCAGGCCGTGAAGGTGAAGCTGACCTGCCGGGCGCTTTTATAAATCTTCAAGCCATACTTTGATAATTACGTACAAACGATAAAAAAAGTTGTAGGCATGATTAGACCAGCAACCTTATTTTCATTTATGACACTATCTGGTTCATAGTTTCCCTGACACACAGATCTTTTTTTCAGAGTTTTCATCTCTTATTGCAATTATTCTCAGCATATGTATTTCAATATTTTGCTTTATCATCTGCTGATAATATGTTCTTATCAGCAAGGCCTGAGTGATACATACTGCAATCAAGCCGATGCAGGTAATCAGTAATATTATGCACATTTTATTTGCTCCTCTTCATTCCGGTTCGCAAGCATTGACCTCAACTGTTCCATCTTTCACATCAGCTAATCCCCATTTCTCACTAGATGGATGTACCGCCTCATTATTGGGAACCGGTTCCGCTTTTTTCTTCGATGATTTCTGTTATGCAATTTTTATACTCGTATTTTTTGCCATTTTTCTTTTTTTGTTTTATTTTTTCTCTCCATTTTCTTTCTCCACAAGCGGCAATTGAGCAGTGGCCGCATTACATATGTTCAAAACATCAGAAACCCTGACAGAATGATCTTCACATAACCAACCAAAATATAGCAATATGCTCTTATGGTGAAAATAATCAAACTTTATTGCATTTTTCCCGTTTTTAATCCATAGCAATCCGTCTGAATCTCTTTCTATAACAGTACTGCAGGAGAAGTACCGCTCAAATTCAAGTAGTGCTTCATAATCATCTTTTGTAGTATGTTTTTTTATTATTTCTGGAGTCGGTGCATCCAAAATCCAACTTAATGATGCGCTGCATCCAATCGGAAGCGACCTTATAATTCTTGCTTTGTCCCGCGGTAAAGCAAGAGGATGTCTAAAACGCGTACATCCATTCCTATCGTTTGTTATGTATACATCTTTTTCTTTTCTCACTAGCGTTGCATTTCCAAATGTTTCACTTAACTCTTTGGCAAGTTGAATCTCATCATTCGTCCAAATTTCCACTCTTCCTTTCATATTCAATTTCTTTACCGCAATCCAAAGGCCAATTTTTCCCCGAATATCAGCTGTAATAAAGTAAGTAATCGCTAGAAAAAAGATAATTAGGACACCGTCCAAAATAATACTTAGTGCGGAACATAGCATTTGCATCATTATCTCTCCCTTTTTCAACCGGAACCAGTTCCGTTTTTAATTGAAGTCATAGTTTTGTTTTATCGAACCCTTTGGGACGTAAAAAATTTGTTTTATGGTTCCACTATTTGATAGCCGCAGTAAGTATTTTAACAACGGCTTATGGTAATACCATTCTGACATAGATGCTGCATCCGCTTTATTGCTTCACGTTCTTTATCCGTCTCTTTCACCTGCTTTCGGTTCGCAAGCATAGACCTCAACTGTTCCATCTTTCACATCAGCTAATCCCCATACTTCGTAAAGTGTTTCAAAGCACTCATGATCTAAATATGTAATTTTATCTGAATGTACAATAGTAACGGTATCTCCAAGATTTAACTGCTTAATCTGCTCCAATGTCAGCGGCTTGTTTTTCGGTGCGGCTCGGTGATTCCACAGCTCCTTTGCTTTTTTGTATGCCGCATCGGCACTTGTCTTGTCGGTAGCAAATTGATAGGCTGTCGCACTATAACCCCCGCAGTAGCAAACTATGGCGCAAAAATAGCCATCTGAGCTAGCAGGGCGCTTTAGTATTTCCGGCTGCTTTCCGCAAAATGGGCACGGCTTCAGTTCTTCCATTACTTTGCAGCAATGATTTTCGATTGGTGTATCTTTGTTAAACATAAATTTCACCTTCAAATAGAAAATAAATACCACCTTTTATGGTTTGAGCGTACTCTGTCAAAGAAATGCTATCCCAATACTCAGGCATCTTCATCGTCTTCATCGTCTCCATCATCCCAATAATCTCTTTCATATTCTTCCGGCGTAATGAGTTCAATATCACTTTCCTTCACACCGGCAACATTAAGATGCAACATTTTAATAAATTGAGATTTCCAATCAGGCGTTTCTTTTACTTTGTCAACCATCATCTGATAGGTTACCCCCGGTTTTGCTTCGCCCAAGTCCATTTTCAGACCGGCATAAGCTGGATTTCCTTGTTCATCTTGAGCAAGACCGAGGACTTTAAAATAAAAGCATACGTTCATTCTGTTTCATCCCCCTTTTTAATAATTCCATTTTCAGCAGCCTTTTCCTGCTGATTAAGCTCAGCATTTTTGGCATTTACTTTCGCTTGCTCGATCCTCTTTACCGCTGCATCCCAATCTGACACAGCTTCTTCAATCGTGGATTTGGATTCAGCATTCGGAGAATAGTAGCAAAAGTCACAATGGACCTCATATGCTGTTCCAACGCAATTTCCTGTCTTATCGCCTATCAGTAATCTTTGTACAAAAGGCTTGCCTTTTCCACAAATCGGGCAAACTGTTTTATTTTCTGACTTCTTAAATTCGTTTAAAGTATATCGCTCTGCATTTATAATCAAAGTAGAGAGCATATGTACTCGTTTACGTGTCATAAAAATAAACGGCTTTTTGATGCATTTTTCTGCCATAACTTTAGCTTCTGAAAAATTCATTTTTTCCCCCCTACGTTCAATCGCGTTTTTGCTGCCATTGTTTCACCTTCATAATTTATAACGCATCATTTCATCCCTTCCTGTAATCTCTAAGCAAATTACTGAATTCTATAGTGATAAGGGTCAATCAGCACAAAGTGTTTCATCATCTCAGACAGCAAATCTGCCGACAACGATTCTAAGGACTCTGTCACCAAAAGGACAGTAACCTGCGGTGGCAAGGATAATAACTGGATTATGATACCCTCAGGCGCGTCCGAAGGAAGGCTCCAGCTATCAATGACAACCGTTACGGGGACTTTCGGAGAATTATGGACGGTTTCGTCAAGGACATAGTTAAGAAAATCATGCAGTTTCGGAATATGAAGGATCTTAACTTGAGGATACCACTCACCTGCCAAATGATCATAATTATGCAAACAGCAATCTTCTTTCTCAAAGCAATAATCATAAATGAAAATATTCTGAGAAGGATATTTCCAAGAAAGGCATTTAACATAGTCCTGACAAAACATCGTTTTTCCGGATGCCTTTCGCTCACATAATAAATAATTCATATGTGTTTCTCCTTCATGGAACCATGACAATTGTTCTTCCTCGATAAGTTCCCAAACTAGCGAAAATACTCTTCCTGTAACCCCTTGTACCGAAACTCTTTTAATGCACTTAGCAAAAATCCAGCGTTTGAATTTTAAATGGATATACGCACAAATAAGAATAAACAGACACATTGCCGTGGATATAAAAAGTTTTTTTGGCCAGCTGGCGTTTGCCAATACAATGGCTGATAAAAAGAGCATTACGACAATGAATGCCAGTGCGATCTTCGTCCTTCGCAGAGTTTGCCGCGTTGGATGAATTATCACCACCGCACTATTGAAAGCAACTGCCAAGATAATTCCTGCATAGCAAAACGTGTCAAGTACAGGCCGATAGTTTATTGATAAATTGGCTCGCAAGATAATCCAGATAAATGTAGTTACCCATGAAATAATTACTACACTGCAGGTGCCTTTGATTTCACCAAGGTTTTTTCTTATCGTTTGAAAAGCCATTCTGTTTTTCTCTTTTTTCATTGTCTCACTCCAAGCTAGGAACTAGTTCCGCTTTTATTCTAGCAATGCGGTTTCATAGGTTGTATAATCACACCGATAGACAATTGTCAAAATTCTTTACATCGACTTTTTTCGCAAAAAGCATAAAAAATTTCATTGAATATCTCTAAAAAGTGAAGTCTGCAACATTGCTTCTTCTCTGCGCTTATTTGCCATTACGCAATATCACATTTTCACCTTCAATTGCCGTTCCCGTAATCGTGGTTACCATTTTCATCTTGTGCTAATGTGCTAACTATGTAAAGCCAATATTCAAAGGTTTCTAACTCAGCATTGGCAGTCTTCAATTGCACCTTACTGTACGATGGATATGAGTCACAAAGCTGGGAAAATTCAAGCACTTTGATTTCTTGCTCAAGTTGAAGAATTGATTGTGTAATTGCATTTTGAGTATTCATAAAAGCACATTTAGGCTGTTCATTTATAAACTCTAAAAATGCTTTTTGAATATTCTTTGTAATTTCGAGCTTACTGGATTTTTTCACCGAAAAGAATGTCAACAACCGCTTTTTTTGCATTTCCACAATATCCTTGACAAACAATAGATTCAGTTGCCTATTTAATTCCCGCCAGTTTGCTGTCTTTGAATCCATAAAAGCTCACCTTCTTGTTTTCAGGATTTGGTCCACTGGGATAGGCATTTTCAAACTCGGCTAGACGCTGCACCAATTCCTCTTTGTTGGCATCGCTCCAATAGCCGGTCTTAATGCCGTTGCAGCGCTCATGTGTCAAGCGCTGGTAGCCTGCCGGAGTGGCTACATCCTTATCCGCAATATCATCCTCCGGCTGCATTTCTTTTGCAGCATCTTCAAAAGCTCCTGTCAGTTCCGCGGTATTGCCGTCAAAACTCATTTGATTGGGCAGCGGTTCTTCCCCATTACTGTCTGGTGACATTTTAGGAATCGGTTCCGCTTTTTCTTTTTTACCTGCGCTTTTCTTCGTTTTGGGTCCGGACGGCTTCTTTTTGTCTTTGCGCTGCTGGGCAAGCTGTGCGCCCGTATTGAGTGACATAGTGCCGCTGGCAATGGCTCTCTGTTCATCCTGTGACAGCGTTTCGGCAATTGCCTGGTACTTCCGAATCTGTCGGGTGGACTTGCCCAGCAAAGCCGCCAATGCCTGCTGCGGAGCTTTCACCTGCATCCGCTCAATAATTTGTTCCGCTTCTTTGTAAAAATCAAGAAGTTCTCCATCTGAATAATGCCGCACCTGAAGGTTGGCTTCCAACAGCATTAGCTGGGCATGATCATCACTCATGTGCTCATATACACGGCATGACACTGTTTCCCACTTTAAAACCCTTGTGACGGCACGAAAGCGGCGCTCGCCGGAAATAATGTGATATTCCGTTTCGGAGATTTTATTGACAGTCAAATCATGAATCAATCCGCTGGCCGCGATGCTGTCTGCCAGTTCCTGAATACTTTCTGTAGTGTCATGCTTTGCACAAATATTATTCTGTGCGGGGATGATATACTTTGTAGGAACTTCCTCAGAATGTGCCAGCGTGGTCAGCTTCTCGCCGGAAGCAGTCACATTTTCAATCCTTTTATTAAGATTTTTCAGGTTAATTGCCATCATCAACCCCTCCCTTTATGCGCAAGATACGGCTGGAACAACTGCTGCTGTTTGAGCTTGTCCACAGAATAATTATCATAACCAAGTCTCGTAAGCAGTTCATAGGTAAATGCAACGTAATCCCGACCGGCTGTGCAGCGATAATGAACGACCGGTTTCTGGTGATTCAGTGCTTCCGGGATCTTTGAGCACTTCCGAATGGTCTGCTGAAATACCGGAAAAATATTCTGTCCATTTGAAAGTGCATCTGTATATGCTTTCTTGACTGCCGTATTCTCGTTCATGGTAAACAAAACGCCCAGAACGGATAAAGCCGGATTGGTTGTCCTCTTCACTTCCGCAAGCTCTTTGGACAAGTATTCCAATCCGGTTAATGCATAATCGTCTGCGATAGCAGGCAGCACCACATAATTTGCAGCACTTAACGCATTTTTCTTTATCATATCGTCACTGGGCAGACAATCAAGCAAGCAGAAGTCATAGTTGTTCTTAACTTCCTCCAGACGGTCTTTCAGTATATATTGTGCGATTTCCTTTGGACATTTTTCCGGGTCATACAGAAAATCGTTGATTTTGGACAGCCGGTACTCCGCACCAATCAGGTCAAGTCCTTTGATACCGGTATGAATAATGGCACCAGATGGCTCACTGTCGCCGGTAAGCAATTCAAACGCGGTTGGAAAAGACTCCATATCCTTTTTGACCGAAAAATTGGCAGTGGCGCAGCCTTGCGGGTCAAGGTCAACCAGCAAGACGCGAAAGCCCTCATCTGCCAGCACAGCAGCAGTATTAACTGCTGTAGCCGTTTTTCCGACACCACCTTTTGAGTATGTAATTGCGATTGTTTTCATTTCTTTTTCCCTTCACCTTTCTGTGCTATAATAAAAAATATGTTATTTATCTTTCAAAAAGGAGCAATTTTTATGTCTGTACCCGTTAAAGTTAAAAATCGAACCAACAACAAATACAGCCTTGAACTTAAAAAGCAAATTACAGACGCCGTTTTATACAACGGCGTTTTGGAAACGGATGCTGCCGCTGATTTCCATATTCCTGTCCAGCGAATCGACGAAATTGTAAAGCGTGTGATTGCTTATGGGGACGAATACCTTGAGTGCAATCATAGCGGCCGCGGTGTCTTGCTGGGCGAACGAACAAAAAAAGAAATTGCTTACGAAACGTCTCTGTGGAAAATGCGAACACATAATTATCAAGCTGCTGTTTTGCAGCGCCAAGCAGAACGTATTCAGCTTAAGTTGGTTTCGGATGAGGAATTAGATAAAATGCTAAGAGAGTTAAAGGTCGACAAGCTGTAAAGGAATGATATCCTCACCGCATTCTAAGTACACTTCTTCGTCAAAGTCCCACCCCAAACTGCAAGGACTGCCGTTATGGAAAATTGTTGGAACACCTTGCTTATCCAATTCAACCGAATAGCCATCTGGCAATGCGTATGTCTGTACTGTGGACAAAATAAAATTTTTCCTATACTGAAAGTTGCAATCATTTTCTTCCCGCTGCCTGTTCTTCTGCGGGTCACACAAGGTTGCGTTGACTGTCGGCATATGCGCATACTCATCCTCTTCATCTTTGATGTCAAAAATATTCAGCCAAAGATAGACCTTTACAAATTGTGCCATACTACTTTCCTCCCGATTGATTATTTACTGGACAAACTCTCAAAATAAAATGAATCATCTGACTGCCATGTTCTGTGAATCCTAAGTTAAAAAAGCAGTTGGATGGTATGAATTGGTTGGAACATTCGGGATCGAACCGAAAGTTCATAACAGCATAAGCCGCTATGCGCGATACCATTTCGCCATGTTCCAATATAGAGCCGCTGTGGGGCTAACACGGCGGCTTTAAATCCGGTTTTGGGCAACCGGCACAATGAGATGAGGGGGCAACTGTGAGGTTATTGCCCTCATGCAGCTGCATATACGGGACTGCGGCATTGTTACATCGCAGTCCCAAAGGAGAAAGAGAAAAATGAAAAAGATGTTTGCCGCATCGAGGGTGTTACCCTTTTCGCAGCATATAAAGGGCCATTACACAGCCCCATAATTCTTATAATAATTGTGTTCATTTTATACCGTGTATTCTTTCAAGTAATTCAGTTTCTTTTTCTTTTCGGCTTGTTGGAAAGCTTTCGGAATTATGTAGCGTGGACAAGTCATATGGCAGTTTGAGTTTTTCGCTGTACTACGTTTGGGACAGTGCTGGCAGTTAAACTTTGTAAAATATTGCATTCTTTATCAGTCCTTGCTTCTGGCTGTTCTGTTTAACAAGCGGTCTTTGCGCTGTTTTTCCGCAAGTTTTGCAAGATATCCCGCCGCATCTCCGCCTGTTATGTAGTAAGCTAATGTCCGTGCTATTTCGTTTTTGTCTACTGCCGGAGCGGCGGCGTGAATTGTTATTTTTCGCTGTGCCATTGTGCTTATTCCCCTTTATGCCGCTGTAGCGGCTTACTTTCCTTTTCCGTCCTGTATTATCTACGACGTAATCCATCCTTTTGCCCTCCATTCTCTGCGTTCGGCGGGCGGTTAACCTGACATGAAAAAATTTGCATGTCGAATATCGATTCTTTTCCTAAAAAATAACTCTGATATGTATTGCTTATCCTTACTGTTTTTTGTTCTCGTGTTTAAGCCAGCCATGCAAAATCTGAAGCACCAGTTGGTTCATGGTATACCCACGCCCTTTTGCTATGTACTTTAGCTGCTTGTGTAGTTCTTCCGGCGGCCGTATAGTCATTACCTTTGCCATTGCTATTTCCTCCTGCTTCTAAGATATCTATTTGATATCTAAATTATATCTTCAAAGTTTGTTGCTGTCAACATCTTTTTGATATCTTTTTGACTACTTTACACAAGACATCTATTTGGTATAATTATGATATCAGATTTTTAGGAGAGTTGCTTATGGCTATTCAATCAAATCCGTATCCACTGCGTGTAGAAAAAAGCATTATGGATAAATTTAAAGTAATTGCAAAAGAGAATGGTCGTTCTGTCAATAAGGAAATTGAAGCCTTGATGAAAAGTACCATCACCGAATACGAAAAAACGAACGGTACTATTTCTGTTCCTGACTCTGCTCTAAACCACAACGCAGAAACTCAATAACCAAACCGTTAAAACTAAATCCTCTTTTGTCCGCCTCCCGCTGAATCTTCTCTTTCAGATCAGCCGGTAGGCGGATTGTCATTTGTTCTCGTTCCATGGGACTCACCTACTTTTACTATAATAATTCGTCACGCGGTCTTCTTGGGATTGGCAGTACTCATGCTTTCAACCCCCTGTGCATATCCGAATACCTTTGCACGATTTAGCTCAGACATTTTTAAGAAAAGTTCTATCATTTCCTCTGCGTCACGCTTTTTTGTATCTGCCATCTGGATAGCAATGGGTTCGTTTATTGTCATTATTTTTCACATCCTTTTCTTTTGATCTGAACGTTTTAACTTCTTTTGCAATATAATAATACTCCACAGAGTTTTATAAGTCAATACTTATTCATTGAAATATTGCAAAAGAAGTATCGTTGTGATATATTATAAATGTCAAATGAAAGGTGGTGTCAAAATGAATATGAATGATCGAGTCAGAGAAATCCGAAGCACTCTCGGTCTTACGCAAAAGGAATTTGGAAAAAAACTGGCAATTGCACAAAGCTATTTAACTAACATTGAAACTGGAAAACGTGAGGTCACAGAAAAAATTCAAAAGCTGATCTGCTTACAATTCAATGTAAACGAACAATGGTTAAAAACCGGTAATGGTGAAATGTTTGTGGAGGACGATAATACATTACTCGCTCAACTATCTAAACAATACAATCTCGATGATTTTAGCCGTCGATTTGTTGAAACATTTATCAAACTTCCAGACGCACAAAGGAAAGCAGTTACAGACTTTGCATATGCAGTCTTTGCTAGTGAAACTAAGGATGTCGAAATTACACCTGAGCCATCTTTCTCTCACAATAATCGCCACGAACTTACAGACGAAGAAATTGACGCAGAATGCGAAGATTACCGTCGCCAACTAGAAGCAGAAGCCTTTCCTGCTGATACAGACAGTTCACAAAAGAAAGCTTAAATTTGAGAAAAGGAAAAGATTATGGCTATTTTTTTGATTGGGATCATTCTCTTGACATTTGCCTTTTTGGTATTGATAATGGGCATTTTCGGAATTGCTCTTATTGTTCTTGCAATTGGCATTGTTGTAGTCCCTCTTGTCCTATTATTTTTTATGAATATTCATTGGATGGACATATACGCAATATGTATTTTTCTTTTTATCTGTGCAATGTTTTTTCATTGGCCTCCAATAGCACTCCTAGCAATATTTCTAAGTAGTGTACTCATCTTCTTTATCTTCAAAGAATCTAAAACAATTAAGAAACATTGGAAGCCCATTTTTTGGATCCTTTGTATTCCTGGTTCCCTAGTCGTTGCAGATATTGCTTCCTACTTACTCTTTGCTTTTTTCAGAATCGAATTCTTAATTTCAGCAATCATTGTATTTGCATTATCAATAGCACGACACATTTTTGAATATAAACAAGCGATACAATATGATTTGCCGATTAACTAAAAGGTAAGGTGATTTTAAATGAGTAACAGGGAAAAATGTATTACCCTTCTTAACAACTTTGATGAAAACCAGTTAGCCTCCATAGCAGTCTTTCTGCAGACAGCGAAGAATAAAGCCGTCAATATAGATACACACAAAAAAATAATTCCAATTTTAAAATCCGACTTTTCTAAGAAAAGTGAAACGGAAAAGAGGATCAAGACAGAAATTGCAGCCTACAGAAAAGAACTTGAAGCGGAAAAAACTTCTCAAACGTCATTGCATTTGGAAAATTCAGGAAAAGAATCATAAATTGATTTATAACAGTGTTAATTTTATTTTTTTCTATTTTCTCAATTTGTGCTTTTAACACTATTCTATTTTTCGCCATTTATTGACTGATATTCCTGTATATTTTATAATTTCATTATTACCAACATTTAGACTTTTGAGGTGATTGTGGAATTATGTTTGGAAGAAAAAGTAAGGAAATTGCAAAGCTGCTAAATCAGATTTCTGAGCAGCAGAAAAAAATTCAGTCTTTAGAATCGGTTTTGCAAAAGAAAGCAAATGCCAGCGAATGGTATCATTCAAAGGCGGAAGAGAAAAAGGCTCTGCAGCGTAGACACAATTTAGAGCTGCTTCAAAACAAAAATAATATTGATCAGAATTTAAGTACATACTATCAAAAAAAGTCACACTGTATGTCCTCAAATGAAAGCTGCTTTTTCTACTACCTTCAAAGCTTCACTGAACTGCATCCGGATGCGTTCTTTGGCAATAAAAAGCTCAAAGTGTTTCCACAAGTAAGCCTTCATTCTTTTATCAATATTACAGATACTGCAAAAGGCACAGATGCTGAAATTTATAGTTATATCCTTTCAAATTTTCTTTCCAAAAATGTCGATTACCTAATTTGTGAAGATGTCCGCGACCCAGTCACTAAGCATCATTCCTATGTTCCCTATTTTGCAGTGGAATTAGATGGAAATTCACATAAAAAATCAGTAAATGACGCTGCACTTTCTCCGGAGCGTCGTGCAGACGCTTTTGCCAGAACGCAGCGGAGTGATGCCTTCAAAGACGCTTTATATAAGGCAGTCGGTATTCCATTGATTCGGTATCAACTCAGTAACGACAACAAGATTCATCAATCTGATGAAAATGGAATCCGAAAATTGACTATAAATAAATTATCTGGACTATGCAAGGCATCTTAAAGCATAAATTCAAAGTACCACTTAAAATCCATTGCGGCAGATAAAAAATCCCGCCCGGCGCTAGCTACACCGAACGGGAAAAAATGAAAAGCAATAAGAATTTTATTATATCGTGGAAGCAAGCAACAGGGGGGATAATGGATGATTGGGGCAGGGTATGGACGGTATTCAACTCCAAAACAGTGCAGCATAGAAGTGCAATTCGCATACATTAGAAAATATTGTCGGGAACATGGTATAGAACTGTCTGAATCGCAACTATATGACGATGAAGCAATGACTGGAACACGTGTCAAGAAGCGTAAAGGGTTTCATGAATTGCTTAACGCGGCCAAAAAGCATGAATTTGATTGTGTGGTCCTATACGATCTTACGCGCGGCAGTCGTGATGTTGTGGATTGGTTTACATTCCGTAAGTATATGAAGGCTCTCGGCATAGAAGTTTATTCCGTTATGGATCGGTTAGGTGATCTCGATAACCCTACCGATTTCCTGACCGAGCTTGTCACTGTTGGGATGGGGCAAACCCATGTTTTAACTTCCCGCTTGAAATCTATGGATAAGATTGATTTCCTTGCAAAACAAGGGAAATTTCTCGGCGGCTACGCCCCGATGGGATATGACATAAAAGACGGACGATATATCATTAACCCCATAGAGGCAGAATATGTACGGACAATATTTACGATGTATGCTGCTGGCCGGAGCTATTCTGAAATTTTAAAGGCGTTGCCTCCCGGTCTTCATGGAAAGCGCGGTCGCCCGATAGGAAAAAATTCGTTACATGAAATTTTGAGAAATGAACGGTACATCGGGAAATATACATGGTGTAAGCGCAAGGTAAAGTATATGTCCGAATGGGCAGGCGGCGGCCCCAGTGATCGCGCTGTAACGATTGACAATATTATCCCGCAAATTATTGACTGGGACACATGGGAAAGGGTAAGGAAACGTATGGAAGCAAATAAGCATAATAAGCTGAATAACAACCATAGTAACCGGGAATATTTGCTCACTGGCTTGCTTCGCTGTGGATATTGTGGCGGGGCCTATATTGGGATCACGACAACAAATAAAAAAGGGTATGAATATAAATTTTATGCTTGTGGAAACAAATACCGGAGGCACACCTGTAAAGCTAAAAATATCGCTGCAAATGACATCGAACCGCTTGTTGTGTCGCTTCTGCGCCGCTCCATGCGTGACGGCTCCATGATAGAGGCAACCGCAGATGCGATTCTCTCGGCTGGCAGCGGTGAAAATAGCCGCTCTGAGATTTCCGCATTAAAAAAAGAGCGGTCCGATCTCGACGGAAAAATCAACAATCTGGTTGACGCTCTTTCAAACGGTCTGAATAGTCCCGCTGTGCAGGCAAGACTTACCGAGTTTGAGGGCAAAAGGCAAATATTAAGCCAAAAAATAAAAGAGCTTCGGCCAAAGCCGACGCTCTCACGGGATTACCTTATAAAAGAGCTTTCAAAAGACGCTGAAAAATTAGAAAAGGATCCGGCGTGTGTTAAAGAGCTTTTACATAAATACATTGTAAAGATCGATATTTTCGACGATGCAATCGAAATCTATTCAACTGCCGATTTTTCAAGCGTTTTGCCCGCTGGTGGAGAAAAAATCCCTATGAATGCAAAAAGTACCGAGAAAATTCTCGGTACTTTAAGCGGAATTGGTTGCGGAGGCTGGATTTGAACCAACGACCTTCGGGTTATGAGCCCGACGAGCTACCGGACTGCTCCACTCCGCGATATATATTTTATCTTTCTCAACAGTACTTGACTATCATACCACACCAACAAGAAAAAGTCAACAAAAATCTAAAATTTTTATCAATGGCAGAAAGCACAAGTGGAAAATGAATTTCTGCTGGGAATCATACAAACAGGATGGCAGAAGACACCATCCTGTTTGTATGATTGTTACTTTTTCTTTTTCCGGTACTGCACAAATTCCAAAAGATAATAGGAACCGGCTGCATACATCCCCATCACAGGTACATAATCTCGAAAAAGCGCCGGCAATGTATCCGTCTGTACCTGTGTCTCTGTTGTTTCCTGAGTGCGCGGCTTCTGTGTTTCCCCTTCACTTTGCGCCGAATAATCCTCGCTGGAGCTTTCTTCAATTGCAGACGAACTACTGCTTGAGGCAAAATCGGCCTGACTTTGATAATAAGCGGCAGCCTGCTGAGCCTGCGATGCACCCGTTCCACAACTTGGGCTGGTAAGAGGACAATGTTTTCCACAACCTGTACAGGTCAGACGGCCGAGAAAATCATTTTCTGTTTCACCTGCTTCAATCTGTATATTGGAAAAGCTCCGTTCTGCTGTCATATTTTGCTGGACATTTTTCTGGTCCAATACTGCAGCAGCCTGCCGCTGTGTCTTCGCTGTGACAGTCGTACTATCCGCTTGGCCGCTTTGTGTTGCTTCACCGTGTGTCTGTTTCGGCAGACGATATTGACCGGCAATATCTCTGGAGACACTGGCCCATATACCAAAAACAGCCAACGCCAATGAACAGATACGTCCCAATCCAGTAAGCACCGGATTTTTCCCATGTATTCGCAGGGCCGAACGGAAAGCATTCAGAATGATCCTCCAGTGCAGACCGAGATGGATCGAAATCAAAATAAATTCCGTATAGGCACTGACCCGATGCAAATAGGTCCATATCCCTCCGCCGCTTAGATTCAGAAAAGCGAAAACCGTGTGGGAAATCATCATGGAACTCACCAGCAGCAATAAAGAGTTGACCAGCAGAATACCATTCATAAGCAGTTTAATAACTGTGCCAAAGTTCCGTTTCTTCTGCATTTTGCCGAGAGAACGGAACCACCATGCATTGAGGGCACAATGTACAATGAACAGCAAAAGCACCGATGTTCCCAAAATCTCATGCCAAGGGAGTCCGGTTATCATCGGCCCCATCAGCACAATCATGAGCCCCGCCATTCCGGCATCCAGCAGCAAACGAACCACTAATTTTCTGTTCATATCAATTCCCTCCGTCCTGTCATCTCTTTTCGTTGCATTTTCTATACTGAATTTTATCTTGTCTGGATGGATTTTATAAGAATATCGAGTGAATTTTAGATGAATGTAAAAACAGAGCAGTACCAAACAGGTACTGCTCTGTTTTTACGTATACAGCCACTCAGCGTTTGACAAAATATTCATCATACCACACAAGAAACATAAAGACGCACCAGATCTGCCTCCAATTGTCACGCCGCCCAGAAACATGCTGTTCCAACATCTTAACCAGCTTTGCCGTATTAAAAAACTGCCGTGCAGAAGAGCTGGTAAAAGCATCACGCACAATCGCCGCATATTTCTTATCCCGCAGCCATGCGCGAACAGGCACCGGGAATCCCAGCTTCTTTTTTTCAGCAGTCTGCACTGGAATGAGCTTTTCGGCTGCGCCGCGCATGGCAATTTTTGTCTGCTGGCCGCTGACCTTGCAGGAAGTTGGAATCCGCCTTGCCAGGTCAAAGACTTTTCGGTCAAGGAATGGTACCCTCAGTTCCAAACTGTTTGCCATGCTCATTTTGTCCGCCTTCAGTAAGATATCGCCAACCATCCAAAGATTCAAATCACAAAACTGCATGCGGGCAACATCATCCTGTCCTCTCACCTGCTGCATATAAATGGTGGAAAGGTCAACCGGATTAATTGTGTTGTCATAATGAAGCAGCAATTGATTTTTGCAGCGCTCCCCCATCAGATTTGTATTTCCTATATAGCGTTCTTCCAAAGGCCGCCCATGCCGGACTAAAAAGTTAATACCCCGCACCGGCGGCAGATAATTTGCAAGTGTACCAATCGCACGCCGAAAAAGCAGCGGGATACGATCGTACCATGAAGTCATAAAAGGTTCTTTATAAGTATTATACCCGCCAAAGAATTCGTCTGCACCCTCCCCAGACAAGCAGACTTTTACCTGTTTAGCCGCTTCCCGATTAACAAAGTAAAGCGCTACACTCGCCGCGTCTGCCAGCGGTTCATCCATAGCATACTGAATCTTTCCAAGGCTGGCCCAATATTCTTCCGGTGTGACACGATAGGAGTAGTTTTTAATACCGATGCTTCTACTGAAATTTTTGGCGTATTCTGTTTCGTCATACTGCTTATTGGAAAAACCAACCGTAAAGGTTTTGTCCACTTCCGCCAATGCAGCAATGTAACTTGAATCAACGCCGGAAGACAGGAAACTGCCCACCTCCACATCAGCAATCTTATGTGCCTGCACACTTTCTGCCATTGCTGCACTGATTTCCTCTTCCCAATCTTCCAGCGAGCGGGAAGTATCCGGTGAAAAAGATGGGCTCCAGTAGCGTTGTGTCATAACTTTTCCATCTTTGTATTCCAGCCAATGTGCCGGAAGCAGCTTTTTGACACCCTGAAAAAATGTATTTTCGCCGGGAGAATATTGATAAGATAGATAAAGCTGCAGCTGCTCGGGATTCAGTTCCTTAACAAATTCCGGATGTTCCAAAAAGCTCTTGATTTCACTGCTAAACATCAGCGTACCAGTTTCTGAATTCTGATAGTAATACAGCGGTTTAATCCCAAAATGGTCACGCGCACAGAAAAGAGTCTTCTCCCGCTTGTTCCAAATGGCAAATGCAAACATCCCGCGTAAGCGTGCAAGCATGTCCTTTCCCCACTGTTCATATCCGTGCAGCAAAACTTCTGTATCACAGTGTGAGCGAAAGATATGCCCATCCCTCAGAAGTTCTTCTCTCAACTCCTGAAAGTTATAAATCTCGCCGTTAAAAACAATAATATAATTTTCATCTTCATTCATCATGGGCTGGCTTCCGCCCTTGATGTCAATAATTGAGAGGCGCAGATGGCCCAACGCAGCTTGATCGTCGAAATAAGCACCCTGACCGTCAGGTCCACGGTGCGCAATCGCATCCATCATTTTTTGCAAAACAATTTTTTGGTTGGCCCTGCTTCCAATAAACCCAACAATTCCGCACATTTCTCTTCATCTTCCTTATACTCACTGCTTTCTTCACAGGCACCCTGTAAATCGGCTGTGTTATTTTCACAAATTTCTCCAATGTTTTTAATTGTACACCAAATATAAATTTTTTAAAGTGATCTTGACGATTATTCCAGAAAATTCAGGAAAAGTTAAGAATTGATCCTGAGTTTCTGCCAAAACATTTTTCATTTTACTATGGTGTCTGAAGAAAAGATTGCAAAGGCCGCACCGAAAAGTTAGCCGCACAAAGCTTAATCGTGGTAAAATAAAGGTAAAAATAAACGATAGAGAAGGAAAGCCGTCATATACTTTTTCCAAACTGATTCAAAGCATACACGGTTATAACATTATAAAATTGAATTGCCGAGCTTCTCCATGCCATTCCATATAACGATTGCAAATGGCTTCTAAGCTTCTACTTAAATAGTTCTTTACTCGTGATTTTTTAATGTCATCCATACATTTTTGTGTAACAGGTTCAATGATTTTTTAATGAATAATATATTTTATTGCAGAAATGAAGACAAAGGATGTTGAATACCGACAATGGACAACAATCTAGTGATGCAGCAGTCAGCTGAAAAATTTTCGGAGCTCCATCTGCTGGGAAGTATGCAAGGAACGATTACACATAATATGATCCTTTCATGCCCATATTTAAGTGCTTTTTCGCTTTATCTGCTTTCCAACAGCAGCGCGCAGCTGAAAGAAAGTCAAAGTATATGGAACTTGGCCTCTTCAAACCTCATTCTTGTACATGCAGGACTTGCTCCTCTTTTGAAAGTTACTGAAGCACCGCTGCATTTTCAACAGATGATTGTGGAAGGCCCAGCACCAATAAAATCTTCTGATGGAATTGCCGTGATTTCTCTGACTCCCCATGCAGTTCTCCCTCAAGTTTGGGATAAACTTGTCAGCGGTGTTTCGCAAACAGAAGAATGTTTTCTGCTGAACCAAATGGCTAAGATGCTGAAAACAGAAACGCAGCCTTTGCTTCCGGATAAATCCCTGCCACCTGCATCTATCCAACTGCTTAAGCAGATTTTGGATACTCGATATGCCGAAAAGCTAACGCTGGATTCTCTTTCAAAGGAACTGCATTGGAACAAATACAAGCTAGACAAAGACTTTAGATTTTATTACGGTTGTCCGCCTTGTAAATATCTGCTGAATGTTCGTGTAACAAAAGCGTGCCATCTTCTGTGCAGCACAAACCGGAGTGTTTTGGACATCGGCTTTGCAGTTGGCATCGAAAATACCTCCTACTTTATTCGGATGTTCCGAAAGCATACCGGAATGTCCCCCCTTACATATCGTACCCATTTTTCGTCCCTTGTGAAAGATATCCATAAAGCCCAAAAGGCTGAGGAGCATTAAGGGCCCCGCGGCCTTCCAGATAAATCGTATTCCCTAAGATGTCAAATTTAGATTTTTATCAATGCAGTGTATGATTCAGAACTCGTTTACAGCTGATAGGTTTGGCATAGCAGCTCATCCGCATATGCGTAAACGATTGTCCATTACAGATATGAGAATTTTCGGTATAAAAGCATCAGGCCAATAAGCATTATCACACCTAATCATAAAAATCCTTTCAGCTAATTTGTCTAAACTTAATCTGCTTGACAGTCTGCTTTTTGAGTTAACCAACAAAATGCTATTATTATCAAGATAATGCTATTGACATGTTTTCCCTACCCCTGTACCATTTAATTAAATATATAAGGTGGAGGGATTGAAATGCAAATAGAGGAAAACTATACACAGTGGTGTAAACAGGCAACAGAAGACTCAGATATTGCAGCAGAGCTGACTGCCGTAAAAAATCAGCCGGAAGAAATCACTGACCGCTTCTACCGTGATCTTGCTTTTGGAACAGGTGGTCTGCGGGGAGTCATCGGTGCCGGAACCAACCGGATGAACATCTATACCGTCCGCCGTGCCACCCGTGGGATTGCAAAATGGCTCTGCCGCCAAGAGAATCCTTCCGCTGCCATTTCCTATGACAGCCGCATCAAGTCACGGCGCTTTGCCGAGGAAGCAGCACGTACATTTGCCGCGTGCGGCGTTACAGCCTATCTGTACCCACAATTGATGCCCACGCCGGCATTGTCTTTTGCCGTGCGCGAGCTGCACTGTTCCGCCGGTGTCATGGTAACTGCAAGCCACAATCCGGCCAAATACAACGGCTACAAAGTTTACGGCCCAGATGGATGTCAGATTACGACAAAGGCCGCGGAAGAAATTACAGCGTGCATAGAATCCATCGGATATTTTGATTCGCTTCCGGAAAATTCCGAAGCAAAAGTGCTGGAGATTCCGAAAAATGTACCGGAAGATTTCTACAAGGCTGTACTTGCGCAGCGGCTGGAAAAGAAAGCACCTGCACATCTGAAAATCGTTTACACGCCGCTCAACGGAACCGGTCTGATTCCAGTTACAACGGTTCTGAAGCGTGCCGGTTATGAAGATATTACCGTTGTCCCCAGTCAGGAAAAACCAGACGGCAATTTCCCCACATGTCCATTTCCGAATCCGGAAATACCGGAAGCATTGGCCGAGGGACTTAAACTCTGCCGCCAGACAGATGCAGATCTGCTGCTCGCAACAGATCCGGACTGCGACCGCATGGGGATTGCTGTGCATGTCGGAAACGGCTACAAGCTGCTGTCCGGCAATGAAGTGGGTGCGCTGCTGCTTGACTATGTGTGCCGCCGCCGCAAAGCAGAAGGAACCATGCCGGAAAAGCCAGTTGCTGTCAAAACGATTGTCACAACAGAGTTGGCCGCCAAGATTGCCGCTCATTATGGTGTGGAAATCCGCAATGTCCTGACAGGTTTTAAATTTATCGGCGAGCAGATCGGTCTTTTGGAAAAAGCCGGTGAAGTGAATCGTTATATTTTCGGCTTTGAAGAAAGCTATGGATATCTTTCCGGCAGCCATGTGCGCGATAAAGATGCGGTGAACGCCTGCCTGCTGCTGTGCGATATGGCAGCCGATTACAAAGCGCAGGGAAAATCCCTTGATGATGGAATTGAAGCATTGTATAAAGCATATGGTTATTACCGGAACAGTCTCGATTCTTTCACATTCGAAGGTGAGTCAGGATTCCATATCATGCAGAATTTGATGTCCTATCTGCGCGAAAACCCGCCGAAAGAGCTGTGCGGCCACAAGGTAACTCTGGTAAAAGATTATCTGCATGTTGACGGAAAACCGGTACAGTTCCCGTCTCTGCCCAGCAGTGATGTGCTGCAATTCATGATGGATGATGACACCTGTCTAACCGTGCGTCCCTCCGGAACAGAGCCAAAAGTAAAACTCTACTGTGCCGCTGTGGCGAAAACAGAAGCTGATGCAGACGCTGCCTGTGACGAATACCGAAAAGCTGTATCCAAAATTATTGAGAATTTTGGGAAAGGTCAAAAATAATATGGCAATTTTAAAAATTATTCCAGCTTGCCAGTCCTACCTTTGGGGCGGTCAAAAACTGAAAACAGACTATCATGTAAAATTTGACGGAGACATTCTCGCAGAAGCTTGGGAGCTTTCCTGTCATCCAGATGGTCCCAGCAAAGTTGCAGACGGTCCCTATGCAGGCAAAACACTGGAAGAATATTTAAAAGCCGTACCCACTGCTGCGGGCACGAACTGTGCACGTTTCAAAGAATTCCCCGTACTCATCAAGCTGATTGATGCACACAAAGATCTTTCGATTCAGGTACATCCTGATAATGCTTATGCATTAAAAAATGAGCATCAGTTTGGCAAAACAGAAATGTGGTATATCTTGGACTGCAAGCCCGGTGCTTTTCTGTACTATGGGTTTCAGCATCCAATTAGCAAAGAAGAATTTCACAAACGGATTGAGAATGGTACTCTTACAGAAGTTTTGAATGCTGCGCCTGTCCATCCGGGGGATGTTTTCTTTATTGAGTCTGGTACCATTCATGCCATCTGTGCCGGCATTGTTCTGGCGGAAATTCAGCAAAGCTCCAATGTGACTTACCGCGTTTTTGACTACAAACGTAAAGGCAAAGACGGTAAAGAGCGCCAGCTGCATATCCCGCAAGCCTTGGACGTCACCCGCAGGGTTCCACCGCGCACGGACTATGACTTTGGAGACAAACTTGGTTTCTGTGATTCCTTTGTGTCAGATCTTATCAAACTGGGCGGCAACTCGGCGGACAGCGTAACTGACTGCTCCAGCTTTCATTCCCTGCTTGTTTCAAAGGGAAGTGGTGTGATTACCTGCCGCAGTCAAACCCTTTCATTTCAAAAGGGTGACAGTTTCTTTGTCCCTGCTGATACCGGAAATTACAGCATCAGCGGAACCTGCGAGGTCATCCGCACGGCAGTTCCGCCCAAAAATACTTATTTGCCAAATGGTAACCGTGTATAAGGAGAAACAACATGGCAAATGCAAGCAAAAGTTTCCGCATCGGGCTAGACATCGGCGGTACCGGAATTAAAGCCGGAATTGTCAACCAAGAAAATCAGATTATTGGGCGGGCATTACATCCAACCGACTCCCGCCGTCTCTGGCAGCAAGTGGTGCAGGAGATTGCCCTCACAGTGCAAGATGCCTTGAAGGATGCAGGTTTAACAGAACAAGATTGTATTTCTCTCGGTGTCGGCTGTCCAGGAACGATTGATGCCAAAACCGGTACGGTTGTCTATTCTAACAATCTCCGCTGGAAAAACGTGCCGTTGGTTCAGGAGCTGAGACATTCTTTTTCCTTGCCCATCCATGTAAGCAACGATGCAAATTGTGCAGCGCTCGGAGAAGTATGTGCCGGCGCTGCAAAAGGCTGCCAGTATGCCGTAATGTTCACGCTGGGAACCGGTGTTGGAAGCGGCATTATTCTGGATGGTAAGATTTTTGAAGGCGGTGGGCCGGGCGGAGCAGAATTTGGTCACACGCTTCTGGTGGAAAATGGTGAACTTTGTACCTGCGGACGCCATGGATGTCTGGAAAGCTATGCTTCCGCTACTGCGCTGATTCGGGACGCAAAACGGGCAGCGGAAAAGGCACCGGATTCTCTGCTGGCAACACTCTGCGGGGGGGATTTGTCCCGCATGGACGGGCGGATTCCATTTCAGGCTGCACGCAGAGGAGATTCTGCTGGAAAACAGGTCGTGAATGCCTACATTGCTCATTTAGCTGCAGGAATCGTAAATGCAGTCAATATTTTTCGTCCGGAAGTGGTTCTGCTTTCCGGAGGAATCAGCAAAGAGGGGGCCTTCCTAACGGACCCTCTAAATGAACAAGTCAAGAATGAGGTTTTCGGTGGTCCTTCTTCTTTTCTGCCGAAAATTCGTACTGCCGAACTAGGCAATGATGCCGGCATGATTGGCGCTGCTCATTTAAAATAAAGCTTTTAAAAAAAATAAAAAACACCATTTCTGATACAATGAATGTATCTGGAAATGGTGTTTCATTTTATCCATTCAAAAGCAAGGGAACGACGGCATTTTTATTGAAGCCAACCAAATGCCAGTTCCTTATCCAACAGCTTCATTTACTGGGCAGATTCCAGCAATGCTGCAAATTCCTCTTCCCCAAGGATTTTCGCCGTATTCACCATCAACACCAGTTTGTCCCCCATACGCGCAATTCCCGTTAGATATTTATTAACCGTATCGCCATTGAGCTTTGGTGGAGGCGAGACTACGTCATCGCTTATGTCGGTTACTTCCTCAACTTGATCAACAATAAAGCCAAAATAGTTGCTATGCACATTCGTCACAATAATGCAGGTACGGTCATTATATTCCTGTCCCGGTTTGCCCATACGGAGACGCACATCAATCAGCGGTACAATTGTTCCGCGCAGATTAATAACCCCTTTTGCATAATCTGGATATTCAGGAATTTTTGTAATTTTCTGCATTCCCACAATTTGCACCACATCTTTGATGGGAACACCAAAGAGTTGGTCATCTGTCCAGAACGTCAGATACTTCCCTTTCATCTCATCGTTATCACTGCTTACTGCGACATTCATTGTTTCGATTCCATCATTATTCATGCTATATCCTCCTTGCTGCTCCACAGGAAGCTTTGTACGAATGATATTCCAAAACTTATGGTTTATATAGAGATAGAAACCAATTTATTTCTGCTATATAGTTGTACTTATTATATACCAATAGTACCAAAAAGTCCATATTCCACGTGAAAAGCTGCCATATCTTTTTGAGCGCTGCAAAATTTTTCACAAGTGTTGATAATGATAAAAATCCCGCCTTCCCAACAGGACAGGCGGGATTTCCCACAAAAGTTCAATTTGTAGAAACACATCTGCGATGCAGAATTGCACCCAAGCGGTCAATCAGCATTTGTAAAGCGACTTGATTCTCTCCACCCTCGGGAACAATGATATCCGCTTTCTTTTTACTTGGTTCAACAAACTGCTCATGCATGGGTTTCACAGTATTCATATACTGCCGAATAACCGAATCCATGTTGCGCCCGCGTTCCTTCACATCACGCTCCAGGCGGCGAATCAGCCGAATATCTGCATCTGTATCCACATAGATTTTCATGTCCATCAAATCCAGCAAAGACTGGTTTGCAAACAGCAGGATCCCCTCCAAAATAATGAGTGGCTTTGGTTCCACACGGACAGTTTCCGGCAGGCGGGTATGTTCCACAAAGGAATACTGAGGCCGGTCGATTGGCTGAAAATTCCTCAGCTTCTGCACATCACGCACCATCAAATCGGTCTCAAATGCATTAGGGTGATCATAATTCAGTTCTTGTCGCTTCTCCAACGGCAGGTCGTCATGAGGCAGGTAATAATAGTCATAGGAAAGGATTAGCGCTTCATCCTCAAATGCACTCAGCAGATTATTGGCCAATGTCGTTTTTCCGGAACCAGTACCACCCGCAACGCCGACAACATACGGAGTTTGCAGCATGATTCTCCTCCTGTTTATCACAATTCAGAATCTTACATTTAAAAGGAAGTATACCACAAAATCCGACAAAGTACAAATATAAAAGCAACAAACAGCAGTATTCCAAGGTACCAACCGCCGAAAGTATATCAGACGCTCTCTGTGGGCTTTTCAGCTTTGCTGATTGCATCCTGCAGAGTATGCCAGCCAAGTACCGCGCACTTCACGCGTGCCGGCATATGGGAGATATTTTGAAAGGCCTGCGTATCCTCCAGCTCTTCCAACTGGTCATCATCTGTCACTTCACCTTTAATCATACCAAGGAACAAATCGGTGAGATGCTTCGCCTGCTGAACGGTCTTGCCTTTAATCAGGTCAATCATCATGGAAGCGGAAGCCTGCGAAATGGCACATCCGTCCCCCAAAAAGGCCGCATCCTCAATTACACCATCCTTCACACGCAGCTGCAGAGAAATTTCATCCCCACAGGAAGGATTGACCCCTTCTTCCACCTGTGTGGCATCTTTCAGTGTATACTTGTGTTCTTTGGAACGGCTGTTTTCGGTTATAATCTGTGTATAAATCTGCTCAAGTCCCATATCCCAGCCATGCCCTCACTTTCTGTAAACTTGCCGCAAGCATGTCGACGTCTTCCCGCGTATTATAAACCGCAATGCTTGCACGGCAGCAGGCACGAAGCCCCAGATGATGCAGGAGCGGCTGTGCACAGTGATGCCCTGCACGGACGCAGACCGCATCAGCATCAAGAATCGTGGCAACATCATGCGGGTGCACGCCTTCTACATTAAAGGAAACCGCACCATAGTGTTGACCTTCCGGTGTCCCAAGCAGTGTAATATGCGGCATATCCTCAAGCTGCTGCCACAGATAGCGGTAAACATCTGATTCCCGTTTTTCAATTGTTTCAAAGCCAATTTTCTGCATCCAACGGATTGCGGCAGCAAGCCCGACAGCGCCGCCGGCATTCTGGGTACCGGCTTCAAATTTCTGCGGCAGCGGTGCCCACGTGGCATCTTGCTCCCGCACGGAATCAATCATATCACCGCCGGTCAGGAACGGCGGCATCGCTTCCAGAAGTTCTCTCCTGCCCCAAAGAACGCCAATGCCAAGCGGTGCATACAGTTTATGACCGGAAAAGGCGAGAAAATCCACACCGAGCCGCTGCACATCCAGTTGAGTATGCGGAGCGCTCTGCGCACAATCCAGCACGGTCACCGCACCAACTTCGTGTGCCCGTGAAACAATCTTTTCGACCGGAGAAACAAGTCCTAATACATTTGACACATGCGTAAAAGCGACCAATTTTACCCCTTTGGTAATTTTCTTTTCAATTTCTTCATCTGAAATCACACCGTCTTGTCCGGTGTAAAGAAAAGTGAGTTCCGCCCCAGCCGCGCGGCATACCTGCTGCCACGGAATCAAATTGCTGTGGTGCTCCAGAATGGAAACAACAACCCGATCGCCGGCTTTCAAATGATGCAGGCCCCAGCAGTAAGCAATCAGATTAAGGGATTCTGTTGCGTTGCGTGTGAAAATGACTTCTTCTTTTGGTGCATTCAGAAAAGAAGCGACCTGCGCCCGCGCATCTTCATAAGCGGCAGTTGCCCGCTCGCCAAGTTCATAGACGCCGCGGTGGGGATTCGCATTATCTTTGCTGTAAAACTGCTCTACAGCATCCAACACAGCCTGCGGGCGTTGTGTGGTTGCACTATTGTCTAAATAGACGAGTCGTTTCCCGTTTTGCTTTTCCTGCAAAAGCGGAAACTGCCGAATCATTTCATCCATCAAGCTGCATTCTCCTTCCTAAATAATTGCGAATCGTCTTCTGCAAAGATTCATCCGGTACCTTTGCAATAGCCGGAGCAAACTGCGCCTCAATCACCAGCTGTTTGGCTTCCGCTTCTGTTAAGCCGCGGGACAAGAGATAAAACAGCCGTTCTTGATTGATTTTACCAATTGTCGCCGCATGCTGGCCATCCACATCCTCCTCACTGCACAAAATGAGGGGAACCGTGCGGTTGCGGACTTTCGGGCTAAACAGCAGTGTATTTTCTGTCTCATGTCCGGTAGAGCGAGCCGCACCGCAGATAAAGTCAATCGTTCCGCGATAAATTTTATCGCTCTGACCAAAAAGCGCACCCGATGCCTTCATTTCACTAGCCGTTTTCTTGCCGGTATGGCGAGCAACATAGTTTAAATCCAGCTTGCGGGTTCCATCACCGAGATAAATCGTATCGGCACCAAAGCTGCTCTGATAGCCCTGCAGCAAAGCAAGACAACCGCTGTAAGCACACTGACCGCCAAGTTCCGCCTGAATGATTTCCGCATGGGCACCATCATCCAGCAAAAAACCGACGTCATCAAAATGCCGGCCGGCACTATTTAAGAGCTGCACCTGCACCAGACGCACCTGTGCCCCTTTTTCCGCAATAATCTTAGTCAGCCCACCGTGAAAGCAGGCAGAATCATCACCGGATGTATAGGACTGCAGGACAGTTACGCGGCTGCCCGCATGTGCATGAATCAGCGTAACATCAACTACCGGATCTCCGCCGGTCAAAGAGTACCGCAGGGAATCCGTATTGGTATATTCCTGATTCTCTTCCGCTTCAATGACATGGTAAGCTGTGCAGTTCTGTTCTGCAAAAGTCTCTGCTTCTTTTCCCATGCCGGTTTCTATTTTTGCAAAGGCCTCCGGCATAGTCGCCGGAACGGCCGCTCTCTTTTCCGGCCGCTGAGCCGTAAATTTCGCACGGTTGACACCCAAATGGTTCCAAGTGAGCGCCGGAAGTGTATTAATATTTTTAAGCTGTTCTTCCATCATGGTTTGTATCCTCCAACATCAAAGCTGTGGAAATCCGATCAAACTGAATTTTACAAAATCGAGGGGACAAGCTTTCTTTTCCACCGTATAAAGCACGGCCAGCCCCGCTGCATCCCTTTTTCAGCAGACCGGTGCGCTCTCCTGGTCCATTTCCAATTTAATCAGGTTGTTCATTTCCACTGCGTACTCAACCGGCAGTTCTTTAGAAATCGGTTCTGCAAATCCACTGACAATCAAAGCGCGGGCATCCTCTTCTCGAATTCCGCGGCTCATCAAATAAAAGACAGCGTCGTCACTAATACGCCCAATTTTCGCCTCATGGCCCACATCAGCATCATCATTGCGGATATCCATTGCGGGGATGGTATCGGAGCGGGACTGACTGTCCAGCATCAGAGATTCACAGGAAACGGACGACTTGCAGCCGCTAGCCTGCTTCTGAATCGTCACAGCACTGCGATAGGTACATTCACCGCCGTCTTTGGAAATGGATTTGGTCACGATGTGGGAACTGGTGTGCGGCGCTGCATGCACAACTTTTGCGCCGGTGTCCAACTGCTGGCCTTTCCCTGCGAATGTAATTCCCGTGAATTCCATGCGGGCACCTTCGCCCTGCAGAATACTCATGGGATACAGATACGAGGTATGGGAACCAAAAGAGCCGGAGACCCACTCAACCGTACCGCCCTTTTTCACCAATGCACGCTTCGTGTTGAGATTATACATATTCTTGGACCAGTTCTCAATGGTAGAGTAGCGCAGACGCGCGCCTTCCTCCACAAAAAGTTCCACACAGCCGGCATGCAAATTTGCCACATTGTATTTCGGGGCGGAACAGCCCTCAATGAAATGCAGGTAAGCGCCTTTATCCACAATAATCAGCGTATGCTCAAACTGCCCCGCTCCCCGCGCATTCAAACGGAAATAGGACTGCAGCGGAATTTCGACTGATACTCCCGGCGGTACATAAACAAAAGACCCGCCTGACCAGACAGCACCGTGCAGAGCCGCAAACTTATGATCAGTCGGCGGAACCAGCTTCATAAAATGTTCCCGCACCATATCCGCATATTTGCCTTTCAGTGCACTTTCCATGTCGGTGTACACGACACCTTGTTCGGCCACCTCTTTGCGGACATTATGGTAAACAATTTCCGAATCATATTGTGCACCCACACCTGCAAGGGATTTACGCTCCGCTTCCGGAATGCCGAGGCGCTCAAATGTATTCTTAATATCATCCGGCACATCGCTCCATTTGCCGTGCATTTGGGTATCCGGACGGACATAAGCAACAATATTGCGCATATCCAGCCCGTCAATCGGCGGCCCCCACTCCGGTACAGAAAGCTGATTGTAAATATCCAGCGATTTCAGGCGGAATTCCCGCATCCACTCAGGGTCTCCTTTTTTGCGGCTGATCTGTTCCACAATTTCGGGCGTCAGTCCAGCGTTCGTTTCAAAAGACGGATGCTCCACATCCTTAAAGTCATAAAGGCTGTGGTCCACTTCCGCAATCTGATCTTTCTGCAAAACTTTGCTCATTGGGCAGCACCTTCCTCTAATGGACGAAAACCTGTACGGGAAATTTCATCAATCAATTCTGGTCCGCCGGTACGGATGATTTTTCCGTCTGCCAGCACATGAACAGCATCAACTTTGAGATTCTCCAAAATTTTTGCATTATGCGTAATAATCAGCAGCGCATTGCTTTCATTCTTATATTGCCGAATCCCCTCGGAAACGATTCGCACCGCATCCACATCCAAGCCGGAATCCGTCTCATCCAAAATTGCCAGTTTAGGCTGCAGAATCAGCATCTGCAGGATTTCCGCTTTTTTCTTTTCGCCGCCGGAAAAGCCGACATTTAAATAACGCCGGGCATAGGATTCGTCCATACTGAGCGATTCCATCGTTTTTTTCAGCTGCTTTTGAAAAGCAAACACTTTCAGCGGTTTACCCGTGACAGCTCTTTTACTGACACGCAGGAAATCTTCCAGAGTAACGCCGGGAACTTCTTCCGGACTTTGAAAAGACATAAAAATTCCGCGGCGGGCACGCGCGTCTGTCTTTTCCTTAGTAATATCCTCGCCCTCAAACAAAATTTTTCCCGCATTGACTTTGTATTCCGGGTTGCCAAGGATTACGTTGCCAAGCGTCGACTTTCCGGCGCCGTTAGGTCCCATCAGCACATGTGTTTCACCGGGGGAAACGGTCAAATTAAGGCCGTTTAAAATTTCTTTTCCATCTACACTTGCATGTAAGCCGCTGACTTCCAATAATTTATCTGCCATGCCTTTAAACACTCCTCATTGCGGTTGATGCGAATATAACAGTAATTTAATATATACTAATTTAGTATATTTATTATTGTAATCTCTTTCTGCAAAAAATCAAGGCTTTTACGACAATTTGTCAAAATCTTTCAAAGGTAAATTGAGGGAAACATCGGACGAAAGGAATCCGCACTTTTCCCATCACTTCTGCTGATACCTTTCAATTGCCGTGGAAAGCTGTCCCTCCATCAGGGTACTTAATTCCTGCGCCATCGCTTCCGGAGATGCCTTCAAACCGGACCGGATCCAATCCATCAGCATACCGGTAATCGCAGACGAAAAAAAGCGGGTAATAAAATCTTTGTCTTCATCCCGTATCGGATGTCCTTTTGAAAGTTCGACCATGACTTTAGAAAGCAGAGCAAAGGTAGCATTTCGCAAAAAAAGCTCCAGATGGTCGCGCCCCAGAGAACGAAACGCATTGGTACAGAAGCTGCTGTTGTCTGTCACATAATGCAAAATTTTGAGAAATCCCTGCTGCCAAGTATCGTAGTTCTGACAATCAGCAATGGCATCATATGCCTCCGTTTGAAAAATCCACCCAAGCAAATCATAAATATCGCGAAAATGATAATAAAAAGTCTGGCGATTGACACCGCAGTCCCGCACAATATCTTTTACTGTGATTTTGTCCAGCGGTCGATGAAGCATCAGTTTTTTCAGCGAACTGGCAAGTGCCATTTTGGTAATACTGGGCAAATTCTCACCCCCTTAAAAGAAAGCGTGACAGCATAAACTTTATTCGTAAATGTTGAAGCCGTATTTTTTAAAAAAGAATCGTAATTCATTATAAAGAATACCTGTCGATTATGCAACCTGCGGACCCATATTCCGTCTTTTCACTTCATAAAATCCGTTGGTTTTTTAATTTTTATGAAACCATAAACAAACATTGGAATACATTTTGATATAATTTTCGAAAAAAAATGGAAAAACAACATTAGGCATCTATACGAAACGGAAAGATTGTGTTAAGATGTGGTGGTTACAAATTTGAAACATAAGGGAGGAACAAATGGATGCTGTCAAAAGCGAAATTGTGGATGCATAAAGTACCACCCGTCCGGTTAATCGTAATCAGTTTTGCAATCATAATTCTGGTGGGCGCATGTCTGCTAACACTGCCTGTCTGTACAAAAGCTGGACAGATCACCTCATTTTTAGATGCACTTTTCACTGCCGGGTCTGCGACTTGCGTGACCGGTCTGGTCCTTTTTGATACGTATCTGCACTGGACCACCACTGGACAGGTTATCATACTTTTGCTCATACAGGTAGGCGGGCTTGGCCTTGTCACGTTCACGACAGGGATGACTTTGCTGCTGCGCAAAAAACTCGGTCTGCGCAATCTGCAGCTTGCCGTGGAAAACACCAATGGGGACAGCGGCGAAATCGGCAGTCTCATCCGAATGATTCTGGCTTTCACATTCTCTTGTGAGGGGATCGGCGCTCTGCTGCTGATGATTCGTTTTCTTCCGCAGATGGGGCGGCACGGAATTTGGGTTTCTATATTTCTGGCAGTATCTGCTTACTGCAATGCCGGCTTTGACATTCTAGGAAGTGTGATGGCAAACGGCAATCTCATTCCTTACGCGTCCGATTCCCTTGTTAATTTGACAATCTGCGGATTAATTATTGTCGGCGGTATCGGATTTGTTGTCATCAGTGATATTTACCGCTCCAAGCTCCAGCCGGCAATGCACCGAAAGAAACGCCACAGTCTCAATTTTCATTCACGTATTGTGCTCTTTATGACCATCCTGCTGCTCGTGCTTGGAACAATTATCTATTTTATATTAGAATATGACAATACGCTGAAACCCCTGCATGGACTTGGTTCCAAACTAAACGTCTCTTTCCTGCAGGCAGTCTCACCCCGTACCGCAGGGTTTGCTTCGGTGGATATTTCAAAAGAGCACGACTTCACAAAACTGTTTACAGTTCTGTTGATGTTCATTGGTGCTTCCCCGGGTTCCACTGGCGGCGGCATTAAAACCACCACGGCATTGGTCCTGATTTGCACAGTCCTTTCCATCATGCGAGGTGATGAAGAAGCCACCTTCAACCACCGGCGCATTGATAAATTCACCATTTATCGGTCTTTAGCAATCACCTGTATCGCTATCCTGCTGGTTTTAATTGTAACCGGCATTATTGCGAACACGACGCCGGGCGTTAATGGTACTGACGCTTTATTTGAAGCAACCAGTGCATTCGGCACTGTTGGGTTAACCGCCGGTGTGACACCCCGTCTTTCCACGGTTTCCCGCATAGCTGTCATTATCACCATGTACATTGGGCGTGTCGGCCCTCTGTCACTAGGGTTGGCAATCTCTTTGAAACGAGGTCATAACCGCCCGGACAGCGTACTGCCGGAGGGCAGAATTATTGTCGGATAAGTGAAAAATTACGGACAGAAAAAGAAGAGCTGCTGAAGGAATAACCATACAGCAGCTCTTCTTTTTTATATATTTGATAAACTAACTAGCAATGGAAACAGGATTTCATCCTTCTGCTTTGGTAGCAGTCAGCAAGGATTGCAGCTTTTTCTGCGATTTTCCTTCACATACTGCCACAATTTCATCATTGGAGTGAAAGACTGTATCGCCGTTTGGCACCATCATTTGTTCTCCACGCACAATGGACATAACCAAACAGCCAGACGGAAGATTTAGATTTTTTAGCGCAATGCCGTTTACTCTTGAATTTTCTGTCAGTGTCACTTCGCAGATGGCAGCGCGTCCTTTGTTTAAGGTAGCCAGCATATGCATCTCAGCCATATCGACTTCCTGCTCAATCATATTCGTAATAATTTCTGTGCTGCTTACGACCATTTCCGTCCCCAGTGTACGCAAAACAGGTAAATTGCGAGGATCATTGGCGCGGGCAATGACTTTTTGAACACCAAATTCCCTTTTGGCGAGCTGACAGGCCACCAGATTATCCTGATCACTGCCGCCGACCGCCAGAAAACAATCTGCCTCCTGCGTATGGGCGTTCTGCAGGACTTCTAATTCCGTCCCGTCTCCGCAAACCACTTCAATATCCAGTTCATTGGCAAGGTGCATGCAGCGAAGTTTATTTTTTTCAATCAAGTGCACGGTATATTTTCGGTCCAGCATATTCCGCGCAAGCTGGCGGCCCAGTTTGCCGCCGCCCAGAATAATAATATTCATCTCTGCATCCTCCTTAATCTGTGACCGATGCTAAAATCACATGGTCGCCTTCTCCGATTTTCTGCAGGCCGTTATGTGCCTGCGCCATTTCCATTTTTCCTGTGGCATGAACAACAGCAAAGACGGTCTCTTCTTCGTAATGGGGCATTTCTTCCAAAGGCCTGCCATAATGGGCCCTGCCAGGCGTCCAGACGCGAAAAGAGACTGTTGCCGTACCAAATGTAAGCTGCCGGCTTTCCCACGGCTCCGTAATTGCATTATAAACAGAAGTTGCCGCCATTTTTGTTGGACAGACCGTATGCAGACCAAAAGCTGCAAACACGCTTTCCCGCGCCGGATCACTGATACGGACCACCACATTGTCAATATGGAAAAATTCCCGTGCCACTTCAGATATTGTGATATTCAGGTTATCATCTGACGTAACCACTGCCACAGCATCACAATTTTCAATTCCGGCACTTTTGAGTACAGACATGTCCATTGGCATACCGGTGATTGCCAATCCGCTAAAATTTTCCGGCAAATGGCTCAGCATTCCGGCTGCCTCATCAACTACGGCAACTTCATGGCCGCGCTCATCTAAAAGTGTGGCCAGGCGAACGCCAAGCCGGCCACACCCGATTACCAAAACGTTCATATTTTAAATTGCCTCCTCCAGCAATCCATCCCTTCCCTGCCACAAGCAGGAAACCCATCAGGCTGCATAAACAACAGCTGCTCATCATTATAAACGGCTTGCATTATAGCACAGACAGGGAAAAATGACAAGAGGCGCAGATCATCGCTATTTTTCTGCTTTCAGCCATCGGATCATGCCGGGGCCAAGCTCCGATGTTGGGCGCGCCAAAAAGCCGCAGCTCTCATAAAATGCTTCCCGTCCAAGCGCGCACATCAGGCACAGCCGCATCGTTTCATCCCCTTGGATCAGACTGCGTACAAAAGCTTCCAGCCGGTGCATCAGTTCTGTACCGACATGCATGCGGCGGCATTCCGGAAGCACAATCAAATCCTGCACATAGCAGACAGTTGCTCCGTCTCCGACAATGCGCCCCATCCCCACTGGGGTGCCGTCTTTCCTGCGGGCACAAAGGACAAACAAACTGTTTTGCAGTGCCGTTCGGGATTGGCGGCGGCTAAATGGCTGCCAATTCACCCGGTTCCGCAGCATCTCATATTCTTCTATCAGTAAATCATTTTCCGTATAAGAAAGATTCAAGCTGATCCTCTCTTTTCCGCTTTACAATTTCCTTCTGGAATAGACAAAAGTATAGCACATTCACCACAGGCACACAAGCGCAAGCTGACTATCTAAAGGATACCCTGCGTAAAAAGGCACGCCGCTTTTTGTAAGCGGCGTGCCTCATATTTTACCGATCATCAGAAACGTAAAGAAGAAAAATTACCCAATCAGGTTTCTTTTTCATTCTCCAGACCAAGCAGCCAATCAACAGAAACATTAAAGATCTTAGCGAGTGCCACCAGTTCATAATCCGTTACATAACGAATCTGGCCCTCCAGCTTGGAAAGACCAGAAGCATTCATATCAATACCCTGCACCTGCAGCTGTGCCAGCAAATCTTTCTGCTTCATGCCCTCGCTTTTACGAGCTGCTTCCACGCGGGCGCCCACCAGGTTGCGGGTGCCCAGCGCCTGCTTGCGTAATCTCAACGTGGTTCATCTCCCCTACTAGTAATCAAAAAGTGCCGAGCGTATTCCGACAGCCCTGCAACAGACAGTTATCTATTTTGGGACACATGAAACAGTGGAATGTACCTGCCGATAAAAATTCCGGCTGCAGCAGGCCCATTCCTGCTGTTTCCAATTCGCCCGGAAAACAGATGCAAAAAGCAACGATACTTTTCTAGGCATACAGAAAGCAGTCATATTCGCTTATTTCATATTTAGTATATCTGTTTCCATATCCAATTGCAACAAATTTGTAGCAAAGAGTACTGTTTTTACAAAATATTGAATGAAAAAGTCATCTGCCGAATACGGGGCCGGCACATAATTACAGCAGCGGACACTTTTTCAGCTCAAGGAACTGTTTCTATCGAATTCTACCGCAAAACGGTTTGTTATTCGTTTCTGTTTTTGCTATAATATGAGTATCATCGTTTCCCCTCCATACTATGTCACAGCATGGGGATGCAGTGACAAATTTTTAGATCCGGAGACACAGAAAATGAATACTACTCTAGAAAAAACGAATCTGACCATGCTGACAGACTTTTACGAAATCACAATGGCAAACGGCTATTTTGCCAATGGTTTCGGAGACCGCATCGCTTATTTTGATATGTTTTTCCGCGAAGTACCGGATAAGGGCGGTTTTGCAATTATGGCTGGTGTGCAGCAGGTCGTCGATTATCTGACGAACCTGCACTTCACACCCGAGGATATTTCTTATTTGCGCGAATGCGGAATTTTCAGCGAAGGGTTTTTAAAATACCTGATGAATTTTCACTTTGCCTGTGACGTCTGGTCCGTACCGGAAGGAACCCCGATTTTTCCGGGTGAACCAATACTAACCGTACGCGGTCCGGTCATTCAAGCACAATTTGTGGAAACGATGATCCTGCTGACTATTAATCATGAGAGCCTGATTGCAACCAAGGCAAACCGGATCGTACGTGCAGCGCACGGACGGCCGGTTATGGAATTTGGTTCCCGGCGCGCACAGGGAGCAGACAGTGCTATACTGGGCGCACGTGCCGCTTATATCGGCGGCTGCTGCGGCACTGCCTGCACAATCTGTGACCGTGAATTTGGGGTTCCTGCATTGGGTACCATGGCCCACAGCTGGGTGCAGCTTTTCGATACGGAACTGGAAGCATTCCGTGCCTATGCGCGGGAATATCCTTCCAACTGTTTACTGCTGGTTGATACATACAATGTCCTGAAATCCGGTATACCAAATGCAATTAAAATTTTTAACGAAGAGGTTGTGCCGCGCGGATTTCGCCCGGCGGGTATCCGCATCGACAGCGGCGACATCACTTACCTTTCTAAAAGATCGCGCAAAATGCTGGATGATGCAGGCTTTCCGGACGCCAAAATCTGTGTCAGCAATTCACTGGACGAGTATCTCATTCGCGACATGCTTATTCAGGGTGCTCCGGTAGATTCCTTTGGTGTTGGGGAGCGGCTGATCACCAGCAGCAGCCATCCGGTTTTCGGTGGCGTCTATAAGCTTTGTGCCGTGGAAAAAGAGGACGGCACGATTATTCCTAAGATTAAGGTAAGCGAAAATGTTTCTAAAATTACCACACCATGTTTTAAAAAGCTTTGGCGTTTGTATGACCGCGAAACAGGAAAAGCAATTGCGGATGTCGTCACGCTGCACAATGAAACAATAGACGATACAAAACCATATGAAATTTTCGACCCTACTCATATTTGGAAGCGCAAACTCGTTTCAAATTTCCGTGCCGTACCGCTGCGTGAACAGCTTTTTAAAAACGGAAAATGTATTGCCAAAGAAAAAACACTCAAAGAACTGCAGGAAGACTGTAAGCGGGAAGTCAATACTTTGTGGGATGAAGTCCAGCGCTTTGACAATCCTCACCGCTACTACGTTGACCTCAGCCGATCCCTTTGGGACGTCAAGCAAAAAATGCTTGACGAGTATACTTTCTAATTTTAATATTGTTAAACATTCTCAAAAAAGCCTGATTGGTTGTTTTTGTAATGATTTCTATCTATTGATTGCTTCAATAGATGAATTTCACTTGACGAAATCGACAAATTCCACTATAATAGTTAGATTGTGAGCAAACTGGACGGCTGCGGGGGATGAGCGAAAGCAAACCTGCGAGGAAAGTCCGGGCTCCACAGGGCAGGATAACGGCTAACGACCGCCGGGGGTGACCCCAGGGAAAGTGCAACAGAAAAGAACCGCCGCGGTTTACCCGCGGTAAGGATGGAAAGGTGAGGCAAGAGCTCACCAGCGTCAGGGAGACTTGACGGCTATGCAAACCCTATCCGGAGCAACACCGCAGAGGGACATACAGCGCTGGCCCGGCGCGTCCCGGGGAGGTGGCACTGAGCCGCGGCGGCAACGCCCGGCCAAGATAGATGGCTGTCTACAACAGAACCCGGCTTACAGGTTTGGTCACAATTAAAACCATCGGTTTAACCGATGGTTTTTTTATGTCTGAAGTGAAATTTTTCTACTCTTGCTGTGCTGTATGATACAAATGACAGATATGCAATTCTCACAAGAGAAATCCACGGCTCTGTGCTTTTTGAATTAGTCATTGGACAAATGCTGTTTCAGATACAAAAAGCCCAGCTAACGCTGGACTTTTAAGAACCGGGCCGTACACCTAACATCGGATTTTTATCTCACTGTTGAAAATAGAGCTACATCTGGTCTGCACGCTCAATAAAGCCGCGGATTACGCTGCAGGAATGGTCGAACTTCTTCTTTTCCTCTGACGTCAGGTTGATTTCCACAATGCGCTCCATGCCGTTTTTCCCGATCACTGCCGGCACGCCTGCGTGGATACCAGACTGACCGTATTCGCCTTCCAGCAAAGTGGAAACCGGCAGGATTCTTTTTTCATCGTTTTGAATTGCCTGCACAATGTCACTGCAAACCATTCCGATGCCAAATTCTGTACAGCCTTTGCCAACAACCACATGCTGCCCGGCATCGCGGACTGCTTGACAGACAGCATCAAAATCCAGCTTCTTCAGCAGTTCCGGATTCCCTGCTGCATAGTCCATAATCGGTACCCCACCCACATAGATATGAGAAGCCGGAATCATCTGGGAGTCTCCGTGTTCTCCCATGGAATACGCCTGAATAGAATGACGGTCTACACCGAGAATTTCCGAAAGGATACGGCGCAAACGGGCAGAATCCAATGATGTACCTGTGCTGAAAACGTGTGATTTTGGCATTTCAAGCCGCTTGCGCAGAAAATCCGCCACAATATCTGCCGGATTGGAAATGCTGAGCAGGATTCCGTGAAAGCCTGAAGCTTTCAGCGGTCCAACAATGCTTTTCATAATTTCAATGGAACTGTCAAACATGTCCAGACGTGTCTCGCCCGGCCGGCGGCTCCTGCCCGCTGCCATTACAACAATTTGTGCATCGGCACAGTCTGCATAGGTACCGGCACGCACCTGAACCCTTCGCGGCAGATTACTCACAGCGTCATCCTGATCCAGTGCTTCCATACGTGCCTTTTCTTCTTTTACATCAATATAGACCAGCTCATCAACCTGATTCCGCAGAATAAGCGTCAATCCACAGTGTATGCCTACATGACCGGCACCAATAATAACGATTTTACGTTTTACACTATTTTCCATTTTGTAAGTCTCCCCATCTCTACCATTATAAATGGCGGTTTATCATGAAATCCTTTTATTCTACAGGTAATTATAGCATATCTTCTTCCTCTCCATGATAAATTTCATGATAATTTGATATAATTTGATGATTTTTGATAAAATCAGCCGTGGGGAAAATTGGGACTGTCTTTGTTTTTTTGAAAAAGTAAAAAATTCAGTTTCTTTTTTTCCCAATTTTATAAATCTTCAGCATTCCAAGGACAAAAAGCAATGTATAGGCCGACAGGAACAGGACAATCGGCCAGCTGACCGGCAGCCACGGAAAAATAGTTGGCAAAGAAAGATAGCAGAACATTGCCAGCAAAATTACATTCGTTAGTTCCAGCATGCTGCGCATAGTGGTATAAATGTGCCGCCAGTTACCTTCCGTTAAGTTTCCAGTCATATTCCAGATGGATGGAAAGCCACACAGAACTTCCATACCGATGTACAGGATAACGCCTAATAAAAACATCCAAAAAACACTGCTTTTACTGCCCCATCGATCTGGCACCCCGCTAATGCCCCAGTGTACGGGAATTGTGCTGGGCATTGTCTGATACTGAAGCAGCAAATACAAAAACATGCCTGCCCCTAACAGACAGCCTGCAATCCGGCACCCGATCTGGAACTTTGTGTACGGCAGTTTTCGTCCGCGCCATCCGCGGAACGGTGCATTCGGGTCAATCGGCCAATCAGTTCCATCATCTTCCGCTTCTCCCGGAATTCCTTTCAGCAGTTCATCTGCTGTAAGTTCAAAAAGCTGAGAAAGTGCTACAATTTTATCCAGATCCGGCCGGGCAGTATCCTGCTCCCATTTGGAGACTGCCTGTCGGGAAACCCCGATCTGTTCCCCCAGCTGCTCCTGCGAAAGGCCGCGGCGCTTCCGGCACATCTGAATCCGTTGTCCAAGTGTCATGATGATTTCTCTCCCTTCTCGTTTCGCATACTATACCCTGCCGACAGAAAAAATGCAACCAACTAAAACTTGAAAACCTTCGATTTGCCTTCTGTCAACCATCAGTTGCTTTCAAAAAGCAGATATTGAGCTGCTTTTCCGCATACACACATTCTGTCTCCAAAAAATTACTAAATTCATTGACATGCTGAAAGTCTTTGATTCCGTAATTTGCAAAGAAAAGTTCGGAGTCGTATAATAAAGCCGACTGGAGGGCTTGACAATGGCAAAGAAAAAGGATGAAAAAACAAATGTAATGCGGATACTGGATAAGGCAAAGGTCCCGTACACCGCTCACTTTTACAGCCATGAAGACGGAAAAATCGACGGTGTGGCAGTTGCGACAAAGCTTGGTCAGCCTTTGCCACAGGTCTTTAAGACACTGGTCACACAGGGAGCCAACCACAATTATTATGTCTTTGTGCTGCCTGTTGCCGCGGAACTAAACTTAAAATCCGCTGCACGAAGCGTTCAGGTTAAAAGTGTGGAAATGATTCATGTAAAAGAAATCAACAAAGTTACCGGCTACATTCGCGGCGGTTGCTCCCCAATCGGCATGAAAAAACAGTTTGTCACCGTATTTGACGAAAGTGCTCTGCAGTATGATACGATTTTTGTCAGCGGCGGAAAAATTGGCACACAAGTGCAGCTTTCTATCCAAGACCTCCTGAAAATAACGGGTGGCAGTACGGCAGCCATCACTGCGTAAATCCAGCACTGTCCATTTGGGAATTTTTTGATTCACTATTGTGACCTCTGCATAAACTGGATATAATAAAATTAAGAATAAAGAAGAATCAGAAAGCCATGATCCGCACAGCAAAAACAGGAGGATTTTTTATGTATTATAGCTTTATTATGCTAAAGCCAGATGCACTTGAACGCGGGCTGACCATACCGGTTTTGACTTATCTGAAAAATGCAGGAATTGAAATTGAGATGATGGACTGCCGCAAAGTTGACACGAAACTGCTGGAGCAGCATTATGCAGAAGCAATCGGTAAACTGGGTCCGGATTTTGAGCGGAAGTGTACGGACTATTTTACAAACCGCTGGACCATTCCCGTGATTGTAAAGTCGGAACAGCCAGACTTGATTGCACAGATTCGCCACATAGTCGGGGCTACCAATCCAGCGGCAGCCGAAAAAGGGACCATCCGCGGTGACCTCGGAATTGACAGCTATGAAAAATGTGGCGCAGAAGGCCGCTGCTGTCAAAACTTGATTCACGCAAGTGACAGTCCCAAGGCCGTCCGCCGAGAAATCGCGCTTTGGTTTGGAGAAGATTATGCTGAAAAATACGCAAAATAGTTTTCTGAATTTTTTAGATTCGTACCTCTCCCACCATGCAAACCGGAAAAAAGGACAATCGACCCGCAGCGGATATTGGCATTTCGCAGTTTTCAGTGGACTAGTGGCTGTCCTGCTGGTGGTACTGCTCATTCTGGCGGAATGGAATCAGATGCATGCAAGTCTTGGACTCAATCTCCCACTGCTGATTACAACGCTGGCTTTGGCAGCATGGTCGGCAACTTGCTTCATGCGGTGTATCCATTTTTTACGGCATGGCATTCACTGAAAACTTTGGCGGGAATAAAAAGTACAGATTACATGAAAGGAAGCCGGAATTTTGCTTTTTAAGCAGAACTCCGGCTTCCTTTTACGCTGAAAATAATTCAGGTGTTCTGGAACAGATATTTTCGTAAATCATTTGGGGAAGACGCGATGCGGACTGCACCGCTGGATTTTAAATCTTTTTCTCCACCATAGCCGTAAGAAACGCCGATAAACGGCAGTCCGACTTCACGAGCACCCTCTACATCAAAGTGAGTATCACCAATCATCACGGTATCGGTCAGATTTTCCGTACTGCATAGTTTCAAAGCGTGGCGGATAACGGTAACTTTATCCGCATTGCCGTCATCATCATCCGCTGCACTCAGCCCATCAAAATACTGTAGGATCTGAAAATACTTTAACATTGTTTCGACCATGATTCGTGGCTTGGAAGACGCAGTGCAAACTATTGCTCCTGCTCGTTTCAAGTCCCGCAGCAATTCCGGTATACCAGAATACACTTTTGATTTGCGCCATCCGCCTGTGTTATAATGAGTGCGAAAATGGCGCACTGCCTCTTCTGCCTCTTCCTTTGTCATCCCGCAGTAAAGCTGATAAGCCTGTTCTGCAGGCGGCCCAACAAAGCGCCGCAAAGTTTCCGGCGGAAGCGCCGGATAGTGCATTTCTTGGAGCGCCAACGCTACGCATGACATGATTCCTTCTCCGGAAGCACAAAGAGTGCCGTCAAAATCGAACAAAACAGTTTGGTAACATAACTGCAAAGCCGCATTCCTCCTCTGCTTTCTCGATCTATATGCTTTTATTATAAAGGAAGAGAGAAAAAAGCGCAAGTGCTGTCGCTGTGCGTAATTTTATAGATTTTATCAAAAGTACTGCTTATGTACCATATACGAAACCAGTAAAAACAGAATGGATTTTTGTCACTTTTTCATCTATAATAGAAATATAATAAAAAAGGCTTGTAAATTGCAGTCTTTTTGAACCTTCAGAATTGGAAAATTTGCCAAAGGAAAGAAGGATTTTTGATGGAAAAACGGATTTTAACAGAATACTTACAGGGACAAAGCTGCGAAGCCTACCGCGCACTTGGTGCGCATCATACAGATGAATATGCCCAGCAAGGCGTGCGGTTTACTGTTTACGCACCAAATGCACAAAATGTCTTTCTCATTGGGGAATTTTCCAACTGGAACGCTTGGAAAATGGATCGTACAAATCAGGGATTTTGGACAATTTTTGTGGCCGGTGCGCAGGATGGTCAGATGTATAAATACCGCATCCAAACAAAAGAAGGCTTATTTGACCGTGCAGATCCGTTTGGTTATTATGCAGAAGTCCGCCCGGCCACTGCCAGCCGTATCTGGAGTTTGGACGGTTTTACTTGGACGGACAGAGAGTGGATGCAGTCCCGCAGCAAAAACTATAACCAGCCCATGTCCATCTATGAAGTTCACCTTGGCTCCTGGAAAACCCGCCGTGGCATAAAAGGAGCAGAACGTTTTTATTCCTACGATGATTTAGTGGACACTTTGCTCCCCTATGTCAAGCAGCAGGGATTTACGCATATTGAGCTGCTTCCCTTAACCGAGCATCCGCTGGATGCTTCATGGGGATATCAAGTCTCCGGCTACTTTTCTGCCACCAGCCGCTATGGTACCCCACAGCAACTTATGCACTTTATTGACTGCTGCCACCGCGAAAAAATCGGTGTTATCATGGATTTCGTTCCCGCACATTTTATTCGTGACAATTACGCACTCAGCAAATTTGACGGGACTTATCTTTATGAAAGTGCTGACTCTTCCCTGCGGAACAGTGAATGGGGAACCGTGTTCTTTGATTTTACCAAATCGCATGTCGTCAGTTTTCTCAAATCTGCTGTGGATTTCTGGCTGACCTGTTACCATTTTGACGGCATCCGTTATGACGCCGTTTCCCGTCTTATTTACACCTGCGGACAGGAAAGCCGCGGTATTAATGAAGCCGGCTTATGGTTTCTGCGCAGCACAAACTACGCCATGCAGACACGCCATCCCAGTGCTATGCTGATTGCAGAAGACTCGACCAACTTTTTAAAAGTCACAGCACCGGTCGAATACGGTGGACTGGGTTTTGACTATAAATGGGATCTCGGCTGGATGAACGACTCCTTGGATTACATGATGAAACGGCCGGATGAGCGCCCCGCTTTTTCTAAAGAGCTGACATTTTCCATGGATTATTTTTACAAAGACATTTTTCTGCTTCCGCTTTCCCATGATGAAGTCGTTCATGGCAAGAAAACCATTATTGATAAAATTTACGGCTCCTATGAAGAGAAGTTTCCCCAACTGCGGCTTTTCTGGCTTTACATGTTTACACGTCCCGGCAAAAAACTTAACTTTATGGGCAATGAACTGGCTGAATTTAAAGAGTGGGATGAAAGCGGTGAACTGAGCTGGAACCTGCTGACTTATCCAATCCATGATGCTTTTCACCGCTATGTACTCGCGTTACAGAAATTTTACAGACAGCATCCTGCACTTTATCAAAATGATTATCACCCAAAAAGTTTTGAATGGATGGATCTTTCGCATACCAATGACTGCATCTTTTCGTATTGTCGGGATAGTCTGGAAGGATCCAACCGTGAAGTGCTTTACACAGCACTGAATTTTTCCGCGCGTCCCATGACGGACTATTTTCTCCCTGTGCGGGAAGCTGGCACTTACACGGAATTACTGAATACAGATGCTTCCACTTTTGGCGGCAGAGGGCACTGTAATCCCGACGCAGAAACCCGCTTCGAGCATGGCCGGAACGGCATCCGTATCGATTTGCCTGCATTTTCGGGAATCGTTTTTGTAAAAAAGCAGCAATAAGCAGATTTTGATTTCGTTCAGACTTTTCCCGTTGGAGTAAATAAGAGCGCAGCTTCAAATGAAGTTGCGCTCTTATCGTTGAAAATATGTATATTTAGAAACAAGTCCTATTGGGAATTACACCATTGGACCAATCAGCCGAGACGGCCGAATGCGTAAAAGTGCTGACGCCAATACGAATTATCAATCGAGGTATATTGGACTTCTGAACCTCCCGCTTCAATCATCGTGCCACTGCCAACATAAATGCCAACGTGGGTAACAGGACTTCCACAGTCATAAGTTCCTGTGAAGAAGACGATGTCGCCGGGACGAGCCTGCGAAACCGAAACTTTTGAGCACTGGTCATAAATCCCCTGTGCCGTTGTCCGGGGCAAATTATAGACACCCGAATGGGTAAAGACCCAACACACAAATGAACTGCAGTCAAAACCTGTGCTTGGGCTTGTCCCACCCATTACATACGGCGTGCCTAAATATTTCTCAGCCTCTGAAATCAGTCTTGCAAAAGAGGAAGAAGAGGAAGCAGCACCGCCGCCTGTACTGGAACTGGATGAACTTGGAACGGACGCTGATGCGGAAGCACCGCTCGCTCCGGTTGCCTGCTGACTCTGACCGGCAGCCTGGCTCTGACCGGCAGCCTGGTTCTGACTCGATGAGGCCTGAGAATTTGTTGATTTAGCAGATTCACTGGCAGAAGCAGGCTGGCTTTGTTTCTGGGACCAAGAGTCCAAAACCGCTGCCGTTTTTGCTGCCTGAACATCCAAAGAAGCATTCTGGGCCTGCAGACTAGTCTCCTGTGCACCCACCTTCTGCAGGAACTGCTGTGTCTCTGACAAAGTCTCAGAAAGCTGCTGATGTTTGGCATCAAAATCCGACTTAGCATCTGTAACTTGCTGACGCTTAGACTGAATGGATTCCTTCGCTTTTTGAACAGCTGCTTTCTCTGATTTCAATTGATTAATCAATGTTGTATCATGTTCTGTGACCATTGTAATTGCTTCCGATTTATCGGATAAATCAACCAAATTATGAGCAGAAAGGAGAATCTCTAAATTGCTGGCACCTCCGGACATATACAAAGCCCGAAGACGTTCCTTCAGTTTCTGATTATCGGCATCAATTTGTTTTTGCTTCTTGGAGATTTCATCTTCCGCCTGCTGAATCTGCAGGTCCAGATTGGTCATCTGATTGCTGTAACCATTAATCTGCTCTTCAATAGCATCTAACTGCGACTGCAGGGTAGCTCCATACGCTTCTTTCTGCGTTGCATCATTTCGAAGCTCTGCCAATTTTGCGTTGTTCTCCTGCTGCTGCTGAGTATACTGTGTCTGCTGGTTTTTCAGTGTGTCAACGCTTCCTTCTGCATAAGCCCCCGGAGAAGCTGAAACTGCAACAAAAGAAGCTGCTAATACCATTGCTAAAATACGGCTACGATTATGTACAAGAAACGAACGCCCCATCATTGCCCTTCTTTCAAAAATTTATTTTACAATTGCATCCCATAAAAAAGCCAGATCGTAAATCTGGATTTAAATAAAATAGTGCATTTAACTTTTTAGCTGCTTTACCTTAATAAAATAAACGGATATATAACGAATATCTCTTTACAAATATAGTCGGAAAAAGATTGCTTGTCAAGTGTATCAAAAATGTAATTAGTTTTTCAGCATTATCGCAATAAATATTGCCATATTCCATTTAATATTTGTGCAATATTTATGGTCTCACGATGCCGGAGATTTTGACATATGTCTATAACGAGATTATAATAGGAAGAGTAATAAAATAAAGAGGAGGTTTTCATGAAGATTGACATATTGACAAATAATACAGTTCGAAAGCGTAATCTTCTTGCCGAGCACGGCCTGTCTATACGGATTGAGCACCAAGGTTTCCGTATTCTTTTTGATACTGGGCAATCAGATGTTTATTGCAAAAATGCAGCCCGTATGGGTTTAGATTTAAAAAGCACCGATGCAATCGTCCTCAGCCATGGCCATTATGACCACTGCGGAGGCCTTCCCTCTTTTCCTTCGGCTGCACTTCCGGAAATTTACGTTCACCCCGCCGCTTTTCAACCAAGATTTTTCGGGGGTCACGACGAGAAAAGCCTCCGTGAAATTGGGATTCCATGGACTTTAGCAGATCATCCAATGATTCAGGACAAAGTCATTCCCGTACAAAAGCCAACGCAGATAAAGTCGGGAATAACACTTTGCCCCCAAATTCCCTACACAACGGATTTTGAACCAATTCCAGACGGATTTTATAGAAAAGAAAAGGGAAAACGCTGCAGGGATTCTTTTCAGGATGAACAAATTTTAGTCATAGAAGACGATGGCCTTTTTGTGTTTCTGGGATGCAGCCATCCCGGCGTTGCAAACTGTCTTCATTACATTGCCACACTCTTTCCACAGCAACACATCAATCTGGTAATTGGCGGCATGCACTTGATGAACGCTGATTGTCAACGCACGCAAATGACCATTCAATATTTGAAAAAACTGCATATCACGAAAATCGTTCCTTTGCACTGTACAGGCTTCCCCGCCATGACCGAAATGAAAAGGCAGCTGGGCGATCAATGTCTGCTTTTGAATGCAGGCGATTCTCTGGAATTTTAAGCAGCAAAAATGAGCAGTTAATCATAATCTGCATTTGTAAAAATAAAGGATAAGTGAAACATCAAAATGAATCTGTTGAAACGAAAGGAAGTCTGATGATGAACAAAAAACAAGCAAACCTAAAATCCTGCCTGCAGCCAATGCCAAAAGTCCTCGTATCCTGCAGGGGAACAGATGGAAAAGACAATGCGCTTGCTGTCGGCTACTGCGGAAACTGCAGTTATGCTCCGCCTATGGTAATGGTCGGAATTGTCCCCACCCGATACTCTTATCATATGATTAAAGAAACAAAGTGCTTTGTTGTAAATCTTGTCAGCACACAGCAAAAAGAAATGTTTGATTATCTCGGAAGTCACAGCGGCCGAGATGAAGACAAGCTGGCGGCATGCGGCGCAGCTGTTGCAGATGGTGAAAAAGTAAAGGCACCGATACTAACAGACTGCCCTGTCAACATTGAATGTTCTGTCGTCAATTCTGTCATGACTGGTTCGCACGAAATGTTCATCGGAAAAGTAGAGACAGTCCATTGTGATCCATCTCTGCTAAAAGAAAACGGTGATATTGACTTTTCCAAAATTGATCTCATTTAAAGAAACTAAAAGGTTCTTTCCAAAAGTAAAATGTTTTCATTGCACAACCCTGCTCTTTGAATTAACAGAAATTACCTTTTCCTAATTCAGGACATTTGCAATATTGGAGACCGAAAACAGCAAAAGGGCTGGAGAGAATTCTCTCCAGCCCTTTTGCTGTTCAACTAACCTCTGAACTCACTTTCTCTTGATTCAATCATAAAACTAAATCTTTTAAATTTTTGAATCCCACGGATTTAGTTTGCAAATTTTTATTTCTTCCGGCACTCTTAATACAAATTCATCCTATATTTTAGTAATCAGAAAGATGACTAGAAAAAAGATTGCAACGCCACCAACAATCCACGGCAACAGAACTTGAAAGAGAGCTAAAATCATAGCTGCCACATCTTTGTGGTCTGCTTTTAGGACTGTTTTGTCCTTAGGAGAATGCACAGAAGTCTTCTCTAAAGGTTTTGCTGTATCGGCTGATGCCCTTTTTTGAATAGCCACACGCATATTCAATTCTTTTTCCAACAGGTCCGGCCTCGGTCCCTGCCCAAGATGGAAAAAGTCAATCATCATGATACCTCCTTCGCAGCTTCTGGCAGCTTTGCTGTTTCAGTATTTGGACTAACCGCAAAATGGCAAGCAACGAAATGGTGATTACCGACATCTCGGTATGCAGGAACAGACTGCGCGCATTTTTCGCAGGCCATGGGACAGCGTGTACGAAACTTACATCCAGATGGTGGATTTGCCGGAGATGGCAAATCACCGGATAAAATGATGCGGTGGTGTTTTCGCTTTGGATCCGGAATCGGAATTGCAGAAAGCAGCGCTTTGGTATAAGGGTGGAGTGGATTCGCATAAAGTTCCTCTTTGGGTGCCATCTCCACAAGATTTCCCAAATACATAACGGCAACACGGTCGCTGATATATTCCACAACGGACAAGTCATGTGAAATAAACATGTAGGAAAGATTCCTTTGTTTTTGAAGATCTTTGAGAAGATTAATGATTTGTGCCTGAATGGAAACATCCAGCGCAGAAACCGGTTCGTCGCAGATGATAAAGGATGGATTTACCACCAAACTGCGGGCAATTCCAATGCGCTGGCGCTGGCCGCCGGAAAACTCATGCGGATAACGGTTGACATAATAAGACGGCAGTCCGCATAAGTCCATAGTATCTTTTACTTTCCGGCGAATTTCCGTCCTTGTACCCATCCGGTGATCAATCAGTGCTTCCCCAATAATCTGACCGACAGTCATCCGCGGGTCCAGCGAAGAGTATGGATCCTGAAAAACCATCTGCATCTGCAGCCGCTTCTTCCGAAGCTGGCGACGGGAATATTGATCAAAATCCTCCCCGTTAAAAAGGACTTGACCAGAAGTTTTTTTATAAAGCCGCATGATACTGCGGCCTAATGTGGATTTTCCACAGCCAGACTCCCCAACGATTCCCAGAGTTTCTCCACGTTTTATATTAAAAGATACACCATCCACCGCTTTAACATAGCCAACTGTACGCTGAAAAACACCGCCGCGGATTGGAAAATACTGCTTCAAATCTTTTACTTCCAAAATATTATCTATCATATCAATCCCCCCTACTGTGCCTTTACAAAGCAGGAAACGAAGTGTCCGGAACTGACCTCTTTGAGTTTCGGAATCTCATGCTTGCACTGTTCTGTACACAGGTCACATCTTGCGCTGAAATAACAGCTGTCAGGAATATCAATTGGATTGGGTACTTGCCCGGGAATTGAATAAAGCCGTTTGCTGTGGTTCGTCAAACCAACAACCGGAATGGATTTCAGCAGTCCGACTGTATATGGATGCATGGGACACTCGAAGATATCATTAACACTGCCTTTTTCAACAATTTTTCCAGCATACATCACAACTACATAGTCTGCCATTTCGGCCACGACTCCCAGATCGTGAGTAATGAGCATAATAGACATGCCCATTTCTTTTTTCAGTTTACGCATCAGATCCAATATCTGTGCCTGAATGGTAACATCCAGCGCCGTAGTTGGCTCATCTGCAATCAGTAAATGTGGTTTGCAGATAAGTGCCATGGCAATCATAATTCTCTGCCGCATTCCGCCGGAAAGCTCATGTGGATAGCAATCCACAATTTCATCTGCACGCGGGATATTAACGGTCTTAATCATTTCAATGGTTTTTTTTCGGGCTTCTTCCTTGCTGACGGTGGAATGTGCCAGCAGGTTTTCCATGATCTGATCCCCCACGGTAAAGACTGGATTCAGGGAAGTCATGGGTTCCTGAAAAATCATGGAAACATCCTTCCCACAGATCTGCTGCATTTCCTCACGGCTTTTTTTCAGCAGGTCTTCACCATTCATCAGAATTTCACCGCCGACAACTTTGCCAGGAGGGGACTGTACTAAATGCATAAGCGACAACGCAGTTACACTTTTGCCGCACCCGGATTCTCCGACAACACAGACAGTTTTCCCTTTCGGAATCTCAAAGCTGACACCGTTAACGGCTTTGACAATACCGGAATCTGTATAAAACCATGTCTGCAAATCTTTAAATTCAACAAATGCCATAACGACTTTCTCTCCTTATTTTACGGTCATTCTGGGGTCAAGTGCATCGCGGAGTCCGTCACCGAACAGATTGATGCACAAAACGGTTGCAAGAATACAGAAACCAGCAGGCATCCACATCCACGGGTGCAGAGTAAAGTCAACCATGTTGGACCCTTCCTGCACCATATTCCCCCAACTTGCATATGGCGGAAGAACACCAACGCCAAGGAAAGACATGGCAGATTCTGTCAAAATCATATTGCCAACTTCCAGTGTAGCCGTCACAATAATCAGTGGAAATACATTCGGCATAATATGTTTGAATATTTTACGCATATCATGCAGTCCCATTGCTTCTGTCGCAGCCATATAGTCCGTTTCGCGCACAGTCAGTACCTGCCCGCGGAAAAAGCGGCAGATTCCCGCCCAGCCGAGACAGGCAAGAATCAGCATCAGGTAATAAATACGGGCACCGGTATCAACATGTCTGTCAGAGAAGATCGCGCTGATCATGATTAGAATCGGCAGAGCCGGCAGAGATAGGACAACATCGACAATGCGCATCATAACGGCATCTACCGCACCGCCATAGTAGCCGGAAACGCAGCCGAGGAATGCACCAATAAAAATTTCAAGAGCAGTTGCAATTAAGCCGACCATCAGAGAAACACGGCCGCCAAGCATTAAGCGGGTCAGAATATCACGCCCGCTGGTGTCCGTACCCAACCAATGCAAGGAAGACGGCGGCTGCTTGGCATTGACAATATCTACTTCCGTGATATTGCTGTAAGGGGAAAACAGAGGTCCAATTACACAAAAAAGGACCATAGCAATCAGGAAAATCAGGCCGACCATAGCGACTTTGTTTCTCCGAAGCTTACGCATGGAAATTCGCCAAGGAGTTTCGACAATGTTTTGGGAAGCGCTAATTGCATTCTTACTTTTCTTACTCATCATCATACCTCACTTTAAACGAATTCTTGGGTCTGCCACACTGTACAAAATATCAGAAATCAGATTTCCAAGCATAATCAGCAAAGCGACAAGCATGATATAACCCATGATAAACATATAGTCCCGCTTAGTAATGGAAGTAAGAAAAATTTTGCCGATTCCGGGCCACCCAAATACCGTTTCTGTAATAAGCGCACCAGAAAACAATCCCGGAATGGCATTGCCGATAAACGTCATAATCGGAATTGCAGCATTTTTTAAAGCATGTTTGTAAATTACAACGCGCTCTGAAAGCCCTTTGGAACGCGCTGTCCGAATATAGTCCTGATTGATAACCTCCAGCATGGAGGTACGCACATAACGCATCATACCGCCGATTCCCATCATCGTCAGGCAGATAACTGGGAGAATCATGTGCTGAATAACATCCCCTATGTAAGCGCCTCCTGTTAAGTTCATCCCAACAGAAGTCATCCCTTCCAAAGGAAGCCAGCCTAAGTCAACAGAGAAGATTTTTTGAAGAAGAAGGGCAAGGAAGAAGGAAGGCAGGGAAATTCCCGCAAAAGCAACAACTGTAAAAATGACATCAAATACAGAATGTACTTTCGTGGCAGAGAGAACGCCAATCGGAATGGCAATGGCCATTTCCAAACCAAAAGAGACAATGGCCAGCAGGAAGGAATTCCAGATAAAGCTGTGAATGACAGCCGAAACAGGTTCATTATACTGGAAAGAATACCCGAAATCCCCATGCAGAGCATTTCCAAGCCATGTAAAATAGCGCTGCCAGACCGGCTGATTGAAGCCTAATGCATTTTTTAATTCCGCAATTTTGGCAGCCGGCAGTTTTGAAGTTCCGAACTGTGCATCAATTACATCGCCCGGAATCGCGGCAACCAATGCAAATACAATAATAGAGACACCCAATAGAATGGGAATCATAATTAACAAACGCCTGATTGTGTACTGTTTCATATTTTTTCACCGTTCAAATCCTTTCTTGGCATATCCTGTAAAAGTAATGTAAAACCTAGAAAAAGGGCCGATTGTGGCCCTTTTTCAAAAGATTATATTTTATCAATTACTTCAGTTCGAGATTCTGATACTGTTGATACAGCTGGATATACGGAGAACATTTGAAGGTCTTGAAACGGCTGTTGTATGCAATGCAGTCGCTGCGCTGATAAATGATAAAGCAAGGGAGGTCTTTATTAATGATTTGGTAAACTTTTGCATAAGCCGCTTTCCGTGCAGTTTTATCCGGCGTTGACAAAGCTGCTGCATATGCTTTGTCAAGTTCCTTGTTGGAATAACCGAGGTAATTTTCCGAACCACCCGTTTTATAAACGTAGGAATCATCTGGGTTAGGATTCAAGCCCCATGCCATAAAGGACATATCATAGGTCAACTTTTTAAACTTATTCTGCAGGGTCGGCCAGTCAACATATTCCGCCGACATGTTAATGCCGAGTTTCTTGTAGGAAGAAATCATTGAGGGAATCAAAACATCCGTGACAGCATTGCCCTTTGTTGCGGTAAAAGTAAATTTGAATGGCTTCCCGTTTTTCGTCAAGTTTCCACTGCTGTCCTTTGTCCAGCCGGCTTCTTTCAAAAGCTGGGCTGCTTTATCAAGGTTGTAATCATACGTGTTGATTCCCTTTGTCGTGTAAAGCCAATTCTCTGCGGTCTGGTTAATATTTTGCACATGTGCATAATTGCTATAAACCGATTTCACAACATCTTTGCGGTCAATTGCATACATCAAAGCCTGACGGACTTTTTGATCTTGGAACAGTGGATTCTTGTGGTTAAGACCAACCCAGCCATAACCCAGCGTCGGTTCCAGCTGCATGTTTACAAATTTGGCTGCTTTTCCGATGGAAATCTGGTCGTCGTTAGCCGTTACTTCATCGTCCACATCCACTTCACCAGTTGTCACTGCCTGCATTTCCGTACCTTCTGCAACACTTTTCACAATTATATTCTGAATTTTCGGTGCACCAAGACAGAAGTTTGGATTTGCTTTCAAAGTTGCATTCTGGCCCTGTTTATAGCTTTCCAGTGTGTAAGCGCCATTTGTGATATATTTGGTCATGTCGAGATTCTTAAAAGCGCTTAAATTTCCGTGCTGAATCAGCTTGCCATATTTCGCTGTGGAAATTGGATAAGCAGAACCTAACGCATACTCGGCACTGGTATTGACTTTACTCAACTTGATTTGTATGGTTTTGCTGTCCAGCACTTTAATACCGGAAATATCGTCAGCTTTGCCATCATAATAATCCTTTGCCCCAATAACATTATACGGAACTAAGGAGTCGATTGGCCCATCATAAGACTTGTCACAGATGACCTTAAAGAAGTTCACATAGTCTTCTGGTTTTACTGGAGAGCCATCAGAATATTTATCATCGTATTTCAGTTTAAATGTGTAAGTTAAACCTGCTTTATCCACTGTCATAGAGGCGGTACCGTCAATTAAATTGCCTTTATTATCGTTATTCATGAGACACTGACCGCTGACAGGTACAGCTACATGCCAGTCATCTGCACTTTCTGAAAAGAGATAATTGAATTTGCCGCTCATGTCTGCCACGCCGATAACCAATGTACCTTTCCGATTTGCCGCGGAAGCCGGAAGTTTGGAGGAATCTGTTGCCGCAATTGTGCGGATGTCCGTCCCATAACCGGCCGTATTATTGGCCGTGCTGGCGCTCTTTGCAGACGTAGCCGCTCCTCCGCCATTATTGCCACATGCTGAAAGCAGCATGCAGGCAGCAAGTGCAAGACTTGCCACTCCCGCTAGTTTCTTATGTTCTTTCATCAACACTCACCTTTCTTCACCGAAATTCATGAATTTTACTTTTATGCTTTTTTATAGTTTTATTTAAATCTATCTTTATTAATTAAATGAGTATAATAAAAAATAGATTAATAGCTGTTTCAGTTGCATTTTATTGTTCAGCAGATACGTGAACTTTCAGCGCACTGCGAATCTTTGCCACTGCGCCGAAGTGCTGCCGCAGCAAATCGACACATTTTTGAGAATCCCGTTCCTGAATAGCAAGGTAGATTGCACGGTGCTCTTTCAGGCATTGTGCAAGTCTGCCGGGATAGGCAAGCGTTTTCACCCGCATATCCTTCATCATATTTCCCAGTGAGCGATCAATGCCGGCAATAATCTGATTTTTGGTTGCCATAGCTATACATTGGTGAAAAAGGACATCGGAATTAATTCCAGAATCGCCTCTCTCTAAACTTTCCTGCATCATATCCAGCGTTTTTTTCATTTTCATGTAATCTAACTCATCAGCACGTTGGCAGGCAAGTTCTCCTGCCTTGATTTCTAAAATTTCACGGGCTTCGTACAGATCTTCAAACATTTCACTATCTAATTTACGGGGGATATCAATTGCAGCCAAAATCTTTTCAAGACAATATTTGCAAACAAAAGTACCGCCGTTTTTGTGCCTCTCTATCACACCTTTTGATTCGAGTATCGTCAGCGCTTCCCGGACAGATGCCCTGCTGACGCCAAACTCCTGTGCAAGCCCTGTTTCATTGGGAAGCTTCTGACATTCCGTTAACTTTCCTTCCACGATCTGACTTTGTATTTGATTGACAATTTGTTCACTGACGCGCATGGACTTAATAGTCTGGAACATCTTGATACCTCCGGTCAAAACAAGCAGATAAAGCCGTACCATCTGTTTTATAATCTACATAACAGGAATGACTAAAAACAGGATCTATCTAAGATTTAGCGGCTGAAATCTGATTGTCTGACTTATCGATCGAAATCCTTATTAGGGAGACGAATTAGAAAATTGCATTTTTAAGTGCGTCTGCCTGTAAATTCAGCGACTGAATTTTTAAAATCATAAGACTTCAATTTACCATCTAAATTTAGGTAGTATTGTACCACTTTGCATTGAGTAATGCAATATATTTCCCAAAAATCTGCATTTTATAGATTTAGAAGTCCATTTTACGTCTTTAAAGTAACATGATGACAAATAAATAATTCATTTATGGAATATAACTTATATTTGTTAATATGCTTACTTTTACGTGTATATGTCTGACGATAAGACGATGAAACTTAAAATGCAAGATAAAAAGATCGTCTTGCATCCGCTGTCTTTATGGATGTGTTATAATATGGTTACAATATTTTATGGGACTATCCAAAGGAGAGAATAAAAATGGAATTTTCTAAGATGCCTTACCGCCGCCCAGATTTGGGAAACATTGAGAAGGAATACATGAATTTGACTGCAAAATTCTCCAAAAGTCAGTCGGCAGAAGAACAGTATCATTTGATCCTGGAACATGAAAAATTGTCCAAAAATTTTGAAACGATGATGAGCATTGCCTATATCCGCAATAGTATGAATACCACGGACCCCTATTATGAAAAGGAAATGGCTTTCTTTGATGCTAACAGCCCAGTTTTTGAGGAATACCAGCAGAATTTTTATAAGGCAGTTGCCGGTACACAATATAGGGCAGAGCTGGAAAAGCTAACAGGAAAACTCTTCTTCACAAATATTGAACTGAGTCTGAAGTCTTTTTCCCCTGCTGTCATTGATTTAATGAAGAAAGAAAATGCACTTGTCACGGAATATGAAAAGCTGCTTGCTTCCGCTAAAATTGATATAGCGGGTACAACGGTAAATCTTTCCCAAATCACCAAATTTTCCACTTCACCGGATCGGAAGCTTCGAAAAGAAGCATGGGAAAAATCAGGTGCGTTTTTCGTTAAAAATTCCAGACGTTTTGATGAGATTTATGATGAACTGATTCAAAACCGCACGGAACAGGCTCACAAACTGGGATATGAAAATTATGTTCAGCTTGGTTATGACCGTCTTGGCCGCAATTGCTATGGACCGCAGGAAATTGAAGAGTATCGAAATCAGATCGTGCAAGACCTGGTTCCCATGATTGTTAAGTTGAAAAAGCAGCAGGCAAAACGCCTTGGCCTGTCAGACATCAAACTGTACGATGATGCCTGCCTGTTCTCAGACGGAAACCCCACTCCCAAAGGCAATACACAGGAACTGGTCAAAAAAGCAAATCAAATGTATCATGAGATGCATCCGCTGACCGGCGAGTTCTTTGACTTTATGATGGAGAATAAACTCTTTGACTTGGACAGTAAAGCTGGCAAAGCCGGCGGCGGTTACTGTACCAGCATTCCGGATTATCAGTCGCCTTTCATTTTTTCAAACTTCAATGGAACAGTCGGAGATGTAGAAGTCTTGACACATGAAGCCGGGCATGCTTTCGCGGACTATCTCTCCCGAAACATGGTGATTCGTGAAACCGCCTGTCCGACAATGGACGGTGCAGAAACGCATTCTATGTCTATGGAACTGTTTTCCCGCCCATGGGATAAACTGTTTTTCGGTGATGAAGCAGAAAAATTCCATCAATATCAGTTGGAGGCTGCACTGGATTTCATTCCTTACGGCTGTCTGGTAGATGACTTTCAGACCACCATGTATGAGAATCCAAACCTGACGCCTGCAGAACGTAAGGCCACATGGCTCCGGCTGGAGCATGTCTACCGCCCATGGATTGATTTTGACCATCTGCCGTTTTTCAGCGAAGGCGGCGGCTATCAGCGCCAGCACCATATCTATTCCTTTCCACTGTATTATATTGATTACTGCCTTGCCCAGACAACAGCGCTGGAATTCTGGTCTGCTTCTGAAAAAGACTGGAAAGAAGCTTTTAACCGTTACCTGACTTTTGTCAAGGCAGGCGGAACAAAGACTTATGTGGAACTGGTCGAGCTTGCCGGTTTGGAACTCCCCTTCAATGAAGGCTGCATCCAAAAGCTTTGCAAAGAAATCAATACTTATCTGCAAAAGCATTAAGAAAAAAGCCATCATAAAACAAAGGCAGCCGTCGAAAAGCAGAGAACTTTCCGGCGGTTGCCTTTATTAATATGGAAATATAAGAGGAATGGTCATTCAGAAAGAGAATATAAAGGTTCTAATTCTAAAGGCTTATCCTTTTCTGGCCTTTTAAGGACATACCAGAGCCTTAGCGTCAGCCAAACGAGACAGCTGAGCCGCACCAGCGCCAGTGCAGGCATGGGAATCGGCTGATAGGGAAATTCCAAACAAAACAGCCATGACAGCAGGGAAACCACTATTTCAGTGGCAGCACAGATGACAGCGCTTTTTTTGTAGGATACAAAGGCCAGCACGAGCAGAAGCATGTCCGGCAGGAACGCATAGCGGTCATGCATACAAGGTAAAAAGCAGACGCAGAAGAAGCTGCTCCACGCCCCCAGCAGCAGAATTTGAAAAGGAGTAAGGCACCGCCCACGATACAGCAACAGCGCCAGCATGACCAGCAGACAGGATATCGTAAAAAAGATTAGTACATTCCGCATCTCTGTAAAAGGCAAACGGCCAAAAAAAGCTGCCGCATTCGGTGAGTTGGCGGAAAGCTGCGTGCTCTTTGAAGTTTGTGTCAAATAAGGCTGCCAAATCATGGACAGTGGTGCACCACAGCACACAGCCGGAAGACTGGCTATAATGACTCCCGCAGGGATGCCAACAAAATGATACAGGCGAAACCGTCGGTCTGTAAAAAACACAAAAATGAATAGGGGTAAAAGAAAAACAGACTGCAGTTTAAATGCCAGCGCAAGCCCAAATAAAATACAGGCAGAAAAATTTTTCCTTTTCATGAGAAAATAGAGGGAGAAAATGCACAATGCAGCGTAGATCGCATCACACTGTCCCCAAAGAGCACTGTCAAAAAATGTTTCGGGAATCATTAAAACAGACGCATAGACAACAGCGCACCAATATTTCCGACTATGACAAGGAGGCACAACTGCCTTTAGCAGAAAAGCGCAGCCGACAGCAAGTACATAATCAGCAAGAACAGAAATGGCTTTTACAGCAGTTAAAGCAGAAAAATGCAAAGCGGCAAATGGACTGAGAAGCATAACATAAGGCAGCGTATAATTAAAACGCAGGAGCGGATTCTGAAGGGCAGTCAGACCGCCGCCTGCTTCCAGCTGTTCATACCATTTCTGCACAAAGGAAAGAAAATCCGCACTTTTAAAGGGATAAAAAGCCAGCCGGATGCCAAATGCAAAAATGGTGATGCCAACCAGCCCAATTCCCAGCAGGTATTGATTCAGCCAGCGGAAGCGGGGCAAATTTTCCTTTGTTCCGTCAGCCGGCACCATACCAAAGTGCAGTTCCTGCCAGACCCGCAGTGTTAGCCAGAGCACACAGCCAAAGCGGATTAGAGCTAAAACCGGCATGGGAATCGGCGTGTAGCCCTTTTTCAGAAAGTTCATCCAGGAAAGGATGGAAACGGTGCTTTCTGCGAAAAGGCAAATCGCATCCCCTTTGCTGCGGCCGGCAAAGACCAGAAGCAGCAATAAAATATCAGGAACAAATATGTAACGGTTATGCATGCAGGGAAGAAATGTCACACAAAACAGACTGCTCCATGTACCCATCAGCAGTAATTGAATCTTGTCCATTCGCCGCTGCGTATGGACAAGGAGCAGCAATGCTGCAAACATGCAAGTCAGAACAAAGAGGATCTGCGCATTCTTAAACAGGGAAAATGGGAACTTCACTAGAAAAGTAGAGACTCCTGGGCAGCAATAATCTAAGGAAGCACATACTCCTACCTGCGTTTTATAAGGTTTGTAGAGCATATACAGCGGTGAACCAGTCAACAGTGCCGGTAAGCAGGCCAATATAATCGCCGCAGGGACTGCCAGCATGTTCTTTAAATGGAATCTATTGTCAGATACAAACGCAAAAATAAAAAGCGGCAGGATGAAAATTGCCTGCAGCTTAAATGCAAATGCAAATCCAAGCATCGCACAGGCAGGAATATTTTTTCGTCTCATTAAAAAATATACAGCAAAGATGCAGAAAGAAGTATAAATTGAATCGCACTGCCCCCAAAGAGCACTGTCAATGAAAGTATTGGGAAACAGCAAAACAGCTGTGTATACAACAGTACACCAAAAGCGGCGGGATTTGTCCGATTTCACAACAGTATGCATGAGTAAAGCACAAGATGCCGCCAACAGAAAGTCTGCAGCAATAGAGGTGGACTTTACCGCGGCCAAAGCCGAAGTATGCAGTGCAATATAAGGTGTCAGCAAAACTAAATAAGCAAGCGTATAATTACATCCAGACAGCGGTTGACGGAGTGCGAAAAGTCCCCCACCAGCCTGCATCTGCATATACCACTTAATCAGGTAATGATCAAAGTCGTAACTTTCAAAGCGATACATGCACACCCGTAACAGGAAAGCCAAAATCGTAATGGAAATCAATGTAATGGGAAAGAGATGTTTTCGCAGCCACGGGAAACGCGGAAAATTGTCTGTCTCTGATAGGTCCTCCGTATTGTCCGCAAAGCGAAACTGAGACTTTTTCTCTATTATATGCATGATTCTACACAACCAATTTCATAAATTTCTAATTTTGCACCAAGCAGCGGTGCACTGACCCCAATGCCAGTGCACCAAGTAAAGCAGACGAGTTGTCAACAGGTCTCTGCTTTGTTAATTTTCTCTCTTAGTTTTAGACTGTATAATTCTGTATAAAATACTAGCATATAAAACCATACGTGTCAATATTGACAGTTTCTTGAGAATAGATGCCATAGAAATTAAAAAAATATGAATTTTAATCGGCAGCATGGAAATTCTTCAACAAATGTTTTCGCATTACACAGACAAAAAGTGTGCTTTGCGCAGCTGTCGACAGGTATCGAGAAAGCTCTTCTGAATGGCTGGAATTTTTCAGAAAAAGCCGGAACGGTAGGCCCTCTGCAGGCTGACTGTTCCGGCTTTTGGCAGGAATGTTTTACAATCATCTCTGGATGACTTTCAAACTTTCAAAAGCATTTGCAAAAAAGGTTATGCTTTCTTATCAAACGCAGGATTCATGGCGTAGAAATTTTTACTGTCCAAATGATCCGTCGCAATGCGCAGCGCTTCACCAAAACGCTGATAATGGACGACCTCCCGTTGACGCAAAAATTTAATTGGATCGCGAACATCCGGATCCTCTGCATAACGGAGGATGTTATCATACGTTGTGCGGGCTTTCTGTTCGGCTGCCAAGTCTTCATGCAAATCGGTAATCGGATCTCCCGCCACGTCAATGGTCAGAGCACTGAAAGGTTCGCCGGAAGCATCCGCAGGGTAAATACCAGTCGTGTGATTGATAAAATAATCCTGAAATCCGCCGGCTTTAATTTGTTCCGGTGTCAGATTGCGTGTAAGCTGATAAACAATTGTGCTAATCATTTCCAGATGGGCTAATTCCTCAGTTCCTATATCTGTATCGTTATTGCCTATCTACTAATTACCATAACTATTTTACTAAAAGTTCAGTCAGCGCCTTCACGGTCAAGACCGTGGGCGCTGACCACACCCGCAGCCTTGTGAACAAGGCTGGCGAAAACTTTGATTTTTGCGTTATCTTCAGTCATGGCTTTGCTGTGGTTCCACCTCTGCCACAGTCACCTCGTCAACGGTGACCTGATAATTGGCTCCGCGACCGCTGACCTGATAATGCAGCTTTATACCAAATGGAATACAGCGAAACCAGATGACTGCATAATGGCCATTGTATACAACGATTTTATTCACCAAATCGCGGTACATCGCTTCATTGTCGGCATCAAGCTTTCCGATTCCGTCCAACGCTTCTGAGCAGCTCTGTATTTCCGCCGTCTGCTCCTGCTGTGCTGTATTCTTATCTTCCAGTGCGTTAATCTTTCCTTGTAAGTCTGCGATTTCTGCATCGTACATTGCTTTCTGCTGCTTTAATTCTTCTTTGGTTATCGTTCCGTCCAGCATCAAATCAATCGCATGGCGCTTCTTGCTCTCCAATTTTGCTATTTTCTTATAGAGAGCGGCAGGGCTGTCTTTTTGCTTTATTCTTGTCACTAGCGCCAGTTCTTTTAGAATTTCCTGCCTCAGCGTTTCTTTGTTCACCTGGAGTTTGTTTAATGCAGAAGCGATACAAAAGCATAATACTTTGTCATTGATAGATTCACTGTTGCAGCCAATCTCATCACCCAATTCGTCGGTCTTTTTCTGACCATGATTCGCGGCAGCATAACAGCGCCATGCTTTGTAAACTGCCCCGCTTTTTAATTTCTTTGTTCGGCTGACAAAATGCCGGCCGCATTCGCCACAGAAAATCTTTCCGGAACACCAGTATCGGTTGGAATACTTGGCCTTTTGCTCCGCAGAAGGCGAGCGGTGCTTGAGTTCCTCCTGCGTTCGATTCCAGGTATCTCTGTCAATAATCGGCTCATGGTGCTCCTTTAGGTAAACCATTTTTTCGTTTCCCCTATTGTACTTTTTGGTGTGTGATAAATAATCCGGCGTAAACGTCTTTTTCTGGCACAAATCCCCTACATATTTTTCATTTCGCAGTACCCGCAGAATCACCGTATTCGACCATTCCCTCGACCGCTTCGGTGCAATGCCTGCTTCCTGCAGTTCTCGCGCAATGATGTGCGTTCCCTTGCCTTCATTGACATATTTATGGAAAATCAGCCGCACAATTTTGGCTTCGTCCTGATTGACAGTCAGACGGCCGTCTTTCACCGTATAACCCAGCAAATCGCGCCCAAAAACTACCCCTTGTTCCATCCTGCGCTTTTGCCCCCATTTTACCCGTTCGGAAATTTTCCGGCTTTCTTCCTGCGCCAGTGTTGCCATAATGGAAAGCCGCAGTTCGCCGTCATTGTCGCGCGTATCAATGTTGTCGATAGTAAAGATCACGCCCACACCCAATTGCTTTAATTTGCGTGTATAGGAAAGCGTGTCCACAGTATTACGCGCAAAACGACTGACTTCTTTTGTCAGTATCAGACTGAACTTCCTACTTTCGGCGTCAGTCATCATCTGATGAAAACCTTCTCGTTTGTTCACAGAAGTACCGCTGATTCCCTCATCAAAGTATACACGGTAGAATATCCAGTCTTCATGGCTGCTGATGAATTCAGTAAAGTACCGCTGCTGATTCAGAAGTGAATTCACCTGATCATCCTTTTCTGTGGAAACGCGGCAGTAGGCAGCAACGTACAGTTTTTGATCCATGCAGCGAACATCCTTTCCCATAAAATAAGCTGATACGATTACAGCAGTACCAAATTATTTGCATAAGCGGTTCTATCCATTCTGCATCTTAATCAATTTGCTGAGTTGCTCAGTTGAAATTTTATTTTTTCTATGTAGTTCCTTATAAACGGCAATTTTCAGTACTTTATGGAATGCTGCTTTTTGCTTCTCTGTCAATCTGACATTCAAGCGGTTCTCTGTGCTGTCGTTTGCCATTTTGCTGCCTCAATCATGTCATCCACTGCAATTACCTGACGTTTCACAAAAGCTAAAATTTATCGTCAGATGAAGTTTTCAGATTGAAAAGTTGTTAAAAGTGTATGCGCGCAGCCTGCTTTTTAGTACCTGATATCGGTTTCTGTCTTCTCCACAGGTTGATAAAAATGATTATTAAAGTCGCTTTGTACTGTATTTTGATTGCACAAAGGTTGTATTTTATTGATATTGAAAGAATTTATGCGTGCATAACCACTTTCATCAAAATTTACCGTACGTTTTTTAGGAGCTAAGGTTTTAATTGAAAACAAAAAAGCCACAACTTAAAATGGTTTTTCGCGGTGAGCGCTTAAAACTTCTTTAAATCATGACTTCTTGATTGTTATGATCAATTTTGACCGGAAAGTTGTTAAGGAATCCCAGTTCTGATGTTGTAAGACTTTCTAATTTTTGTTAATGAAGTCTATTCCATTTAATATTTCGAGCTTTAGATTTATTGATAGGCAGTGGGAACTAAAGTGAGAAAATTATCCAGACAAAAAGAGGAATAGCTGAACCATTTTAACTTGCACTAAATTTTGACACAGGACTGCATTCTATTGAATTCCAATATGGAGAGATTTAAAGGCATTGCACATTCCAATAGCAGAGCTTTTAAACAATGTGGAAAACTGAATTTTAGTCAAGACCAGTTTCACTTATTGTATTAGCTTTTCCGTTTTCAAATGTAACAATTACCGTTTTCATTCCGCTTCCCCATATATAAGAAGAATATGAATACCCACTTGCTTTTGCATCAGCCTCTTGCTTGCCTTTACTGCCTAAAGCTTTGCAAACTTCATTATAAGTCATTCCATCATGGAGTTTATTGTACTTTCCTTTTGTTATTTGAATAGAAACGCTTGATACGAAAGATGATGATTTTTTGGAATTATCAAGTCCGTTTTTGAATCCTACAACAAATCCGGGGACGAATTGAATTATAAGTAGCGCAACAACTACCGCGCCAATGATGGACAAGCAACCTACATTTTTATTATTCTTTTTTTTTGGTTCTCCAACCAGTCCATTTTCTTCCGCATGATTCTGTTCTTTCATTCTTTGCCAGTATATTTTCATAATTTCTCACTGTTTTCCAAATAAATTAATTCACCATTATTTTTCCACACAAAGGATATACTTACAATGACAGACCTTGTGACAACCAAACGATAACCATTGGTATCCACAGGTTAGGTTAGGTTAAGTTAGGTTAAATAAACACTATGTCGCAACATTCTGTTTCGACGCGAAAATGCTCTGAAAATATCAATTTTTTATGTCTCTGTACTCTGCTGTTAGCTTTGGAACACTCTTTGTATCTCCCATCACTGTTGTATAATCTTCTATGCCGTCTAGCGTGCCGTATAACGTGATTATATCGTTTTCTAGTATTCTACTCTCATTATCGTTTTTAGGCGTGTACGTGGCGTATATGGCGTTAGTCCATGCATCTGCATCTGGATCCTTTGTGATTGCAATTAAAATAACTTCACTTCCATCATTAGCTTGCTCAATTTGCTGCACTTCTCCTGTCACTTTCGCTTGTTTGCCCATGTACTGATTGGGATTCCTTGCAATCTGCTTGTATGTATACGGTTTGCATGATGCTTTATAGGCTGAAATATTGCCTGATGCATTTTCAACTTGACTTGATGATTGAACTTTTCTTGAATCTGGTGTGTTGCTTGAATTGACAAATGCTTTATTGACTTGTGAAGAACTTTGTGCCGAACTTGCAGCAACAGATTTGGCAGTTGGGACAGTGCTAGGACTTGACGGAAATGCGCTGCAAACGATTATGGAAGCTATGAACGGGACAAAAATTGTTGCTGCAATTGTACCGTTGCTATGAGTCTTTATCGGGTGAATTAAAAAATAGTTGATTACATATTCGGGTGTTAACGAACCAACGCGCATCCCAGTCTTTTTCAGACTATGAACAGCTTTTCTATGCAGCCTTGCGTTTGCATGATGGTTGTCAACATTTCTGCTGTCTATGTTAGTGTGAACCATCCTGCACGCGATAGCCAGAAAAACGGCATTTGCCAGATATGAAAGTGAAAAAGCAACATTGCCCTGAATCTCGCCCAGAAAAGCTATTGCAAAGAACACTGAGAAAATTATCAAAATAACATACAAGAATTTTAACCCATTCGTTCCCTTTTTCTTTGGGCTTTTAGGAATTTGTGGAGACTGATAGGGCTGCGAATTTTGTGAACTTTTGGGCAAAAACTCAGGCGAACCATATGCACCCATTATAAATTGTCCTTTCCGCTTTCGCATATTTCAGCTAACTGCTAATTTACAATTTCCATTTGTGCCCACAATTAAGGCATACAACTACAGTCTTCTTTGAGCCAATTCCTCCGGCGGCAATACCCAACGGCCCTACAAGATATGCACCAACGGCAGCTTTTCCAGCGCTAAATCCTTTTTTGTAAGCCTGAATTGATTGAGAACCGCACTTTGGACAGCATGCAATTCCTGCCTTTCTGTTTTGAACAATTCTTCTTTCTTTCTCAGGCAAAATGTTAGGGCAACAATTTACTCGCAAAGACGGGTCCTCTATTTGCTTTTTAATATCTTCTGATGTCATATGGTAAACATCAACGTATTTGGGACCACCAGCTAACTTTATGCAGCGTGGGCATATCCATTCTTTTGATTTTGAAAGTCGATAACGGTTTAGCCCAATATCTTTTCCACATATGGAACACTTTGCCTTTAAACTGAAAAATCCCATGAATAAACTTCCTCCTCACTTAAAAACAATATATTTATTGTACAATTTGTATGTATTGCAGTCAACCGTAAATTCTGTAATGGTCAAGCATTTTTGTAACGCTACTGTCTAAATTGACTCAATCCATA